>Ga0209335_10001738_pt1 | contig 24649 bp, 20 predicted proteins | sample COG_09_FD_184753 | JGI IMG/M metagenome (GOLD analysis project Ga0209335, IMG submission 184753) | Pelagic Microbial community sample from North Sea - COGITO 998_met_09 (SPAdes) (version 2) | ecosystem: Environmental > Aquatic > Marine > Neritic zone/Coastal water | place: Helgoland, sampling...
AAGCAGAGATCTTCGCATTTGGGCCTTTTCTTCCTCCACTAGCCGATCTAAATCAGGTTGAGCATCATTCTTGGGCAGTCCGGTTTTGGCACGTATTTGAACAAGGTCTTTTTTGGCCTGATCCAATTCTTCTACTAAACGACCTACTAAACTTACATCTTGAGATTGACTTAACTCTGTTTTAATTTCTCTACGAAGCTTTCTGCTTGCAAGCTCTTCGGCGACATTAGCCCGATATTTTTCAATATATTTACTAGCTTGTGAGTATTCCTTTTGTAGCATCGATGAGTTTGCTAGTTTAAAATAAAGTTTTGTTTCTTCAGATTTGATCTGGCGCAGATAAAACTCATTTTGTTCTATTTCAGAAATGTTTGCTAGTGCCGCACTGGCAATTTTTTGAGCCTCTACGAGTCGTCCGTCTTGAGTTAAAGTTCGAATTTGATCTAAGAGAATAACCAAGTTTGTATTAGGTCCAAGATCACTCGCCTTGATAGGTGTGAGGCTTTTTTGTAACAAAGGAGGCGGTGCTTGCTCCGGCAACTCAATCATGGGCAAGCTTTGTGCTCCTAGTAGATATGGAATACAAACAGAGAAAAATAAAAACACTGCCGGCAAAGGCAAAATTTGATAGAATAATCTTAGAAATCCAAAAAGCATTACAGGGCAGTCAAAGGTCTTTAGGTAGAGCAATATAGTAATAAATTATTCCATACAGAAAACTCGTCGGGTCAATCTATAAAAGACGCAGTTTAGATACCTTTTAAAATGAAAAAGTTTTGGTAAATATTTCAGCTTGTCTTGGGTCTTCTTTTGTTACCACCAGGGAGCTATCTTCATAATTTGCTGAAGAAATTCTGTACACCCTCCCCCCGTAGTCAAAAGTAGAATCAACAGATGAACTTTCAAAAGAAAATTCTTGCGGAGAAAGATTGGGTAAATTAGCGAGGAAATGAAAAGTATAATTACCAGCGAAAACTTTAGTCATTAAAGTATTGATTTCAAAAGCGCTTCCTCCAAGTTGAAAATCTTTAATCATCGCACGCCCTACGGGTCTAAGCCCCCCAGTTTGAGGGTTTCGATATTGCTGGACAACGAAATGTTGAACAATGAACATTTTCTGTGAGTCATTATCGTCACATTGTATAAGGGAGGGTTGCCCGGGTTTGCGCGACAAATCTCGCTTGTAAGCTTTGCCAAGTTCAACCCGATTACGAACGACTTTGCCAAGATTTGAAGAGCCGTTAGCCATAAGGTCTTCAAAATAAGGAGTTTCGCCAACCCAACTTTTAAGAATTAAAGGGTATTCAGATTTTGAAACTTTAGTAAGAGTAAGTCCAAAAGGCTCAAGTTTCTCAGTTTTTATCTCTTTCTCAGGGAGTCTTGTTGTTAAATCTCCATTATGAATATAAATGATTGGAGGAGTAAATAAATCATAAGGTGTAGAATTTTCATCGCTTACAGGATTAGTCCATTTTAATTTGTCAATTTCCGTAATAATGGGCTCATCAGGTAAAGTTCGTTGGTAAAAAGATACTTGAGTTTGATTATTCTTAATTGTTTTGGAGTCAATATCAGTTGAAAGCCAAAGGGTGCCTGTAATCCTTGATATATCGTTATATTGAATATTGAAGACTTTTTTGCCATCACGAAGGGCAATAATACCGTGTGATTTTTTCCAGTTTTTTTCTAAAATAACATCTTGGCGAGTGGTGCCATGTACAACCCCAGAAGAGGTGGAAAGTTGTATTTCCTGACGGGCCAATAAAAGAATACTTTTAATTTCATATGGGCTCCAATCGCTTTCTTCATCCTGACTTAAATAAATAAAATCCCCGGGAATAAGTGAAGTTTCTCGGTTTAAAGAAAAATAGGTTTTTCCATTTTTAGTTTTTAGCGAAAAAATTTGATTCGAGGATACAACAGAGGATGACTGAGTTGATACATTTGTAAATAAAGTAAATAATACAATTAATACAACAAAAGAAAGTAATAATATATATTTTTCTAAATGCTTAATTTTCACTGATTATTATTTTAGAAGACTAAGAAGTTCTGAACATTTAGTTGGATTGTTGAAATGACGTAATTCTTCAGTTAACCAACCCGATAGATCGTTAGAGGCATCGTATACATACTCAATTTCCATTGTGAAAATCGATGTTATGTCTCTAATTATCGGTAAAATGCCTGAATCAGTATTATTAGAATTTGTTTCTACAAAATTACTTTCAATTTGATCAGTATTACTTGTTTTTCTACTGACATGCAAATTTCTCAAACTAAATGGAGGAAGGAGCTGGTTGATGAAAGATCGGCAATTTTTAGTTTTACCTGAAAAAGATATTTCAAAAAGAAAAGATTTAATTAATTTACTGCTTCTCAGTGTAGTTGATTCAGATTTAGGGTAGAAAATATCGTCTAGTATGTGAAGACTGTCAGTGCTTCCTGCTGACTCTCTTTTAACAGAAATTAAATTTGTACTTTCAGAGTCAAAGGAAGATAAGTAATACTGAACAACTTCCTTAATTATTTTGGATTGAATATAGATAGTATTGGCTTCCCTTTTGTCAAAACTTGGCCAAAAGCCATCATAAGAGGTAAATCCAAATCCAAAAGATTCTTTTTTTTCGATAGGTGCATCAGAAAATGAATTTTCAAATTGATTGGGTATATCAAAAGTTACATTCTTTCCCTTACAAGAGCGATTTAAGTAAGAGAGTAATTTATTAATCTCAGTACTTATAACTGAAGAGGATTTTGTTGTATGTGAAGTATGTAAATTGTTAATTGAATTTAAGAATTCATTCCAAAATAAAATATTTTTTTTGCCTAATTTAGTCCAATGCACCCATTCACTTTCAGCAATTCTGAGGTCTGAAGAAAAGAGCATTTCTAATTTGAGGTCTGTTTTTATTTGAAATAACTCTTTTTGACAGCCATCCAAATTTTTAGATAACAGATCCAATTCACTTGTTTTGTTTAAACTCAAAACAATAAGTCCACATAACAACAAAGCTGGTAAGGAAAATATATATAGAACTTGTTTCATTTATAGATCAATTTCTAGTTCAATCTCAAAATGTGTAAATTGTCTATTGTATAAATCGCCCTTACCTTCAATTGAGAAAACTTTTTTTCGAATTTTTTTTACACCATTAATTTCAGAAAATGAATTGGTTATACTTTCTTGTCTGATTCCGTTATTTTCAAGCAGCTTATCTTTGCGATCCTCAAAAGTTAAATCCAGGGTTTCGGGAGTTAATTTCACTAGGTATCTTCCAACAATGTTTACCACATTAATATCTGCTGGTTGTACGCCTACATTTCGAGATGTGTTCGTAGCGGATGATTTAATCGTATTAAATTTTAATTCATCGATCCATGCGTTGTCATTTACATTTCTATCAAATACGGATTGTAAATCGTTTATGAATTGCTGTATATTTGTGGTTTGATTACTTAATTTGAAAAGTTTACTAAACCTCACACTCGCTTTACGATTGATTTCTTGTAATAAATTAAGTGATTGATTTCTTGATTTTGACACTCTTAGTTCATCATTAGAGTGCTTAATTTCTTCTTCTACACTTTCAATTTCTTGAATTAAGGTTACTTCTTGATTCACTAAATTTAGGTACCAAGGTAATGGCATTAATGATACTACAAACGCCAGAGCAATCATCCATGGTAATTTTTTCTTTGATTCTAGCTGTTGCGCCTTACCCTTTGGCATAAGGTTAAGAACAGGTCGATCATTTTGATTTAACAATTGCTTTGTGAGTCCTAATAATTCGCTTCCTATGTAAGGTAATTCGTTACAAAATGATTTTTCAATATTTGGAGATATTTCAAGTTGGGAATATGGATCGAAATATTTAATTCCAAGTTGCTGTGTCTCGCTTAAAGTCTCCACAATCCTTTTGCTTTTAATTGTACGGCCAGTAATAATTAAATTTGTCGGTAATTTACCTTTCTTTAATCGTTTGTAGGTTACAATTGATCGGGAGATTTCCTGCATATATTTATTTAGAAAGTTTTCATTTGTTACCTGCAGGGTTGTAAATGAAGGATCTTCGTCATTATATGCCTTTTCTCCCGTTGAATCTTTCAATTTTAATTCTTCTGCTTTTGAGTAAGTTATTCCAAATGCAGAAGCCAAAGCTTCTGTTAATTGGCTACCACCAAAGCTTAAACTTCTTAAAAGAAACCCAGAACTACTTATAAATGTAAGGTTTGTTGTTTTACTTCCAAAGTTTATAAATAAACTATCTTCTAATTGTTCATTTCCAACAGCTTCTTGTACCGCGTGATAATCAAGGGCAGATCCTGGCGTGAATAATTTTGGTATTATACCACAACGGAATATTACTTGTATCAATTTTTCAACCACTTCTGGTTTAATTGCAAAACTTAGAATCTCTTGTTCAATTCCATCGTCATCAATAACCATGAAATCCCATAATAAATTTTCTAAAGGAAAAGGCATTTTTTGAGAAAGTTCGAATGCGACAACTTTCTTTTGCTTATCCAATTCTACCTTCGGAACTCTTAATGTTTTAGATAGCAGAACATTTCCAGGGAGTATGAAACTAGCCTCTCCCTTTAAGCTTTTTTCTCGACACAAATCTGCGAGAGCAACCTCCACCTCAGATATCCAGGCATCTTCATCTCCGTTTGTTGGTGGAAAATCAGTATAACTAAAAGTGTCAAGGAAGAGTTTATCATCCTTTCTTAGAACTTTCCAGGCAGACAAATGCGAACTACCTAAATTAAATATTGTTTCTTCTATTTTTGCCATCTTACTTTGAGGCAGAATAAATGAGAGGGGGGCTTATCTTTAAGGTTATTTCCTCAAAACGGGTCCTAAATCCTTAAGGTATATGTCATTAATTGTATAACCGGGAATAAGTATTCCTTCATTCGATGATGATTTATTAAGTGCCTCCATTCGATACTTCTCTAAATATTCATCTTTATCGTAATTTAAAAAACTAGTTTGATCTGACACTTCAAATGTTTCTCCATTTCGGGAAAACTCCAATACATATCCGGTTAACTTTGGGTAATTTCCTAATTCACATTTTTTAGCTATCGTTGCTGGAAAAAGGAATTCTGCTTTTTTAGTTTTTCTATCAATCTCTATGCTCAGACACTCAATTTCTGCGCTGTAATAATCAAAATATCGAACATCTTTTCTATCTCCCCTAAATTCTTTTCTTTTAAATTCATTAAGAAAGCTAATCCATATTCTAATTTTAAGATTATTCAAAAATAAAGGATTGAACATCTCTTCTATTGTTTCAGGCCTCTTACCTTGCATATTCAAGAGGTCGGGATGTTCATTAATGAGAAAAGGAACGGAAATCTTAAGCCACCGTTCAGAATCTTGAGAAACACTAATTTTTCCGTCTAGCTTAATAACTTTGTCGATCTCTTGCCCGTCTACTTGACAAAATAGTTGGCAATGTATGAAGGCAATGAAGAGGGTAAGTGAAAATATTTTCATTGGGTTCGCTTGGGTTTTCGTTAGGACTATACCATTCATTACAACTATCCTGTAAACAAGACTTTTCTCTATGTTCTTTAAGATTTCCTGCCTATTGTTTATAAGAGATCCCGCTGATCGTATCTTGCTGATTAAAAGAAAAAAGCCTCCCAACATAGGCACTTGGAGTCCCCCAGGTGGAAAATTGGAAATGACGACAGGAGAATCTCCTTATGAATGTGCAAAAAGAGAAGCTTATGAAGAAACTCGGTTAAATTTGTGCGATCAAGACTTGAACTTATTTGGATATGTATCTGAAAAGTCCTATGAAGGTAATGGCCACTGGTTAATGTTTTTATTCGATTGTTTGCCTATTTTAGAAGATTTACCTAACGAAATAGATGAAGGATATTTTAATTTTTTTAGTCGGAAGGAAATTGAAAGTCTTTCCATTCCCCCCTCTGACCACAAGCTTGTATGGCCTTTTTACGATCGTAAGGACGAAGGTTTTTGGGGTGTTCGTACAGATTGCTCCAAAGGCATTCCTAATTTAGAGATTGAAGCCAACCCCACTCAGTACATAAAGGAAGGTCGTTAATTTTATCCTATTTTATGGAAAGTATATACCACGACGCAGACATACAGAAAGGAGATGGCTCAACCGAGCCTTCCCCTACTGCCGTGCCCTTACCCAACGAAAACGACTTTTCTAAGGCCTCCATTAATCATTCTCTTGAGGCAGAAGAAAAAATAAGGTTCTTTTCCCAAATGCTCCGAATTCGTCGATTCGAAGAACGTTCTCTTCGTGCATACCAACAAGGCCACATTGGAGGATTTCTTCATCTTTATATTGGTCAAGAGGCAGTTGCTGTAGGCAGTGTTTCCGTAATGTCACAGGATGATCATGTTATCACTGCCTATCGGGATCACGGACATGCCATAGCTGTAGGCATGGAAATGGATGAATGTATGGCCGAGCTATACGGTAAAAAAACAGGATGTTCTAAAGGAAAAGGTGGGTCCATGCATTTTTTCGCTCCTGATAAAAACTTTTGGGGCGGTCACGGAATTGTTGGGGGACAAACCCCCCTTGGACTTGGAATGGCATACGCACTAAAAACCAAGGGAACAAAAGGTGCCTGCTTGTGTTTTATGGGGGACGGGGCTACCAACCAAGGATCATTTTATGAATCCCTTAATTTGGCTTCACTTTGGAACCTGCCGGTCATTTATGTAATCGAAAATAATGGATATTCCATGGGCACCTCGGAATCCAGGCACTCTGCTGGCGAACCACTTGCCCGTAGAGGTGAAGCTTTTGATATAGATTGGTCAGTTCATCAAGGTCACGATTTGTATGAGGTTCGATCTGCCATACACAAGGCACTTTCCAGGGCCAGAGAAAACTCTCGGCCTTCCGTTTTGGAAATTGTGACCTACAGATATCGTGGCCATTCGGTCGCCGATCCTGACCAGACCTACAGGAGTAAAGAAGAGATCGAAGAATATAAACAAAATAAAGATCCTATAAATTTGTTCCGCGACACACTCCTAAAAGAAGGTGTTTTGACAGATGATAAAATTCAGGATTTGGATAAGGCTGCCAAAGATGAAGCTGAAGCTTCTGCCGAATTTGCATTAGCCAGCCCGTTTCCTGATGTTTCTGAACTAATGGATGATGTTTATTGGGAAACTGATAACCCTGAACAGAAAAGTTCTTCTGGCACCATATTTTTCGAGTCCTCTAGATAACCAATTTTATACAAAAAATGGCCGAGATCACTTATCGAGAAGCATTAAACCAAGCTCTTTCTGAAGAAATTTCTAGGGATTCCAATGTCGTTCTAATGGGCGAAGAGGTGGCTCAATTCAAGGGTTCCTACAAAGTTTCTGAGGGGTTGCTTGAAAAGTTCGGCTCCGAAAGAATCATTGATACTCCAATTAGCGAGGCAGCCTTTTCAGGCTTAGCTGTTGGGGCAGCTATGATGGGCATGAGGCCGGTTGTCGAGTTTATGTTTTGGAGCTTTTCTTATGTTGCTTTTGATCAGATTTTTAATAACGCGGCCAGTGTTCGTTACATGTCAGGTGGCTTGGTTAATGTACCCATCGTATTCCGAGGCCCAGCAAACGGTGGCACTAATGTCGGGGCGACTCATTCGCATACTCCAGAGAATTTTGCCGCCAACACTCCGGGTTTAAAGGTTATTTGTCCTTCAACACCCGCAGATGCTAAAGGAATGATGAAAGCTGCCATACGGGACAATGACCCCGTTTGCGTAATGGAAAACACCATTCTCTATAACCTCAAAGGTGAGGTCCCCGAAGATGAAAATTTTATCATTCCTCTTGGAAAAGCCCGTGTTGCCTGTGAAGGAAATGATCTCTCTATTATTGCTCATGGTAGATCTGTTCAGGTTGCCTTACAAGTTGCCGAAACTTTACAGGAAAAACACGGTGTTTCCGTGGAGGTGTTAGATTTAAGATCTATCAGACCTCTCGACCTGGAAGCCATACTTGAAACAGTTAGAAAAACCAATCGTGTCTTATTGGTTGAAGAAAATAAGCCATTCTGCGGAGTTGATGCCCAAATCGCATTCCTAATCCAAGAACACGCTTTTGATCACCTGGACGCTCCTGTCAAAAGGGTATCAGCTATCGATGTACCTCAAGCATACAGTAAGGCATTAGAAAACTTTCAAATTCCAAATCACGACCGTGTTTTGGCAAAAGCAATGGAACTCCTTTAAAGCTAAATGAGTACGATAATAGAAATGCCTAAGCTCAGTGACACCATGACTGTGGGAACAGTTGTCAAGTGGCATAAACAAGTCGGTGATGAGGTTTCCAATGGAGACATTTTAGCTGAAGTTGAAACTGACAAGGCAACCATGGAGCTAGAAAATTTTGATGATGGTGTACTTTTGCAGCTTTTAGCTAAAGAGGGGGACGAGGTTGAAATTGGTAAACCATTAGCTGTCGTTGGAGAACAAGGTGAGCAATTACCGGTTTTTGAAGACTCGCCCACCGAGCCTAGCATAGCAAAAACTGAGACAGATAAACTCAACAAGCCTGAATTATCCGCTGAAAAAACTCCTGAGGAAGAGAAAACCACTCCATCTCTTTCAACAGATTTTAATGCAACCAAGGAACCCACAGGTCGTATCCTGGCTTCTCCGCTCGCCAAAAAAATTGCCAAAGAAAAGAATATAGACCTTCTAAAAATAAAAGGGTCCGGACCACATGGTCGGATTACCAAAAAGGATTTAGGTGGCGATTTTCCTTCTGTTTTACCTTCTAGCCAAGAAACGTCTACCTCTTTGAGCCCTAATCTTCTTCAGTCTAAGAAAATTCCGATTAGTAAAATGCGTTCAGTAATCGCAAAGCGACTACTCGAATCAAAGACCACAATTCCACATTTCTATCTCCAAAAAGAAATTAATTCTGAACCTCTAGGTCTTGCCAGACAATCGATAAATCGAAGGTTAGAGTCGGTTGCTAATGAAACTGCCACAGAGAAAGTTAGTATAAATGATTTAATTCTTTTAGCATGTGCATCTGCTATTCCTTTGGTTCCTGAAATTAATACATCTTGGGGAGAAAATGAAATTATCTTTCATGGAGATGTCCATTTAGCCTTCGGTGTTGCTGTAGACGACGGGTTAGTTACTCCCGTAATCCGTAAAGCTGATTCTCTTAATTTAAAAAATATATCTAGAGAAGCAAAATCCTTGATTCATAAGTCTCGTAATAAAAAGCTTACTCCTGATGAAATGAGTGGGTCTACCTTTACTGTGACCAATCTTGGTATGTTTGGAATTGATTTCTTTAGTGGCATAATCAACCCACCCAACGCTGCCATTCTTTCGGTTGGAGCCAGTGTACCTAAGGCAGTTGTAGGGAAAGATGGTTCTATACGCAGTGGAGAGACTATGAAGCTTGGGCTCAGTTGTGACCATCGTTTGGTTGATGGAGCGGTAGGGGCTCGTTTTCTTCAAACCCTTGCAGGGCTTTTGGAAAACCCTGCCTCACTATTGGTTTAATAAATTAACTACAAATTTATTTTTTTCCGACTCTTTGGTGTGCGTCTTCTACCAACCATGCCCCGATTGTTTCAAGGCTTTCCGATACAGACTTTTTAGTAGCCTCTAAATCAGTTGACCTTGGCTCAGCACAGCCAAACAGGTAATATTTTATCTTGGGCTCAGTACCACTTGGTCGAATCGCAATAGTAAAATCGTTATCGAGAGAAATTTGGATAAAATTTTGTTTTGGCAAAAGCTCTTCGTCTTCATCAATAAAACCTTCCTCTGAAAAATCCTTGTTTTTTGAAACCTTAAAGCTTTCCACCTTTTTTAAAGGATTTTTACGATAACTTTCTACCAATTTAGAAATCGTTGCACTTCCTTCCGCTCCTTCAAAATAAATATTTTCTGTTTTTTCCTGATGATAACCATATTTTTGGTAGATGGTATCGAGAAATTTTAAAGGGTTGGTTCCCGTTGAGTCCATGTATGCAAAGGCTTCAGCTATTGCCAAAGAAGATGCATTGCCATCTTTGTCACGAACTAGATCCAAGGGCAAATAACCATAGCTTTCTTCTGCAGCCAACACAGTACAGGTAGAATACCTTGATAGAATATCCATTCGAGTAAACAGTTCAGTACTATCAAAATCCAATCCTATCCCCTCCTCCTCCTGTATTCTAGTTTGAGCTTGCTCCTCATATTTTAGCATTTTTTGAGCCATCCACTTGAACCCAGTCGGTGTGTTTATACAGCGAACACCAAAGCCTGTTGCAATCTTAGTTACCAAGGGAGAGGTAACAAAAGTTTTAATGAGTGCAAAACCTTCTCCATTATCATCGCGTAAGATTTGCTGATGTTTAAGAGCCAGTAGTCGATACTCAGCAAGTATACAAGCGACTTGGTTTCCGGTTAGGAAAGTAAAACTTCCTTTACTTTCTTCTACAGCAACTCCGATACGATCACAGTCTGGGTCACTCCCAAAGACATAAGGTGATTTTGTCTTTTTAGCTACTTTTATTCCAAGTAAAAGAGCTTCCGAGTTTTCAGGGTTAGGTGATTGAACAGTGGAAAAATTTGCATCCTCTTTACTTTGCTCATCGACCAAAGCAACTTGCACACCATGATCCCATAAGGCGGGTACAGACGATATGGCACCGGTACCATGAATTGGAGTAAAGACAATTTTAGGCGCGTTGGTTTTGAGTAAGTCGGGATTTAAGACAGCATCTTCCAGTGCTCCCTTGTAAGCCATATCGTCTTGTGTTGGTAAGACTGCTACTTCTACACCTGTAAGTCCATCTTCTTGTAACCAATTCGAAACTTCAGATAAATTTATCCGGTTGTATTCCTCGACAACTCCATGGTCATGAGGAGGCACCAATTGAGCACCATCTCCAAAGTATGCTTTAAAGCCATTATCGTGAAAAGGGTTGTGGCTTGCAGTAATTACCACTCCGGCATGAGCATAACGATGACGAACAGTAAAACTTAATTGAGGGGTGGACCTTGGACCGTCAAACACCATAGCATAACCACCCATTTTAACCCATGCTTTAGATACAATTTCTGAAAATTTTGGAGAAAAATGACGGACATCATAAGCGACTACTAAACGTGGTTGTTCGAGAATTCCTCGTTGTTGCATCCATTTGTTTAAATAGTTGTAGAGTGCTTTCGTTGCACGGAGTAAGGTAAATTCATTTAAGGTATTGCTTCCCACGCAAGCAAAAGCAGGTGTTTCTCCGTCTTTACTGGAACCCCTTTCTGTGGAGGTTATAGTTTTTCCGATCGTACGCCCTCTCATTCCTCCAGTACCAAAAGCCAAATTTTGATGAAAACGATCATTAAGCTCTTCCCAATTATTGCTATTAATTAGCTCTTCCAATCCAAGGGATACCCATTCTGGGCAAGGATCTAAACTCAAAAATTCGTTTATATTTTGTTCAGTTGTTGCCAATAGATTTCCGTCTTTTACCGCGGTCTCTAATTTTTCTTTTATCATTGTAAGGTAATTATATATTAAATTATTTAGTATTCTGTAATTCGATTAGGGCTGAGTCTTTTGAAAGCTTTTTTGGGTCTATAGGAAATTTAGATGTTTGTTCTAAAAAAAAAGGTAGAGTTGGTGCAAAAAGTGGTGAAATTTCGACCTTGTTTAATTTCCCAACCTCTCCAAGGACTTTTAACCATCGTTGATTTCGAGAAATTTGTAATTTTTCGGATGAAGCACGAGAATCTGATCCTGTCGGATTTTTAATAGGGCCAAACTCCTCCTTTCGATTTATCTCCATAAGTAAAGGATTATGTGCCAACGGCAGGGCATCAAAAACAAAAGTTTCTGCTTTTATAGCATTTGGTTTTTGAGGGTCAACTCGTGAGCCCTTATTATCTAAACAGCAAACTTTTTTGTGGGCTCCATGATATTTGAGTCCCTGTCTTTTGATTTTTTTTGAACCCGCAACTCTGTTAACAAAATTACGCTCAAGTAAATGTATCGCAATGCTTCCAAGACCGAAACGCAAACTACCATTCTTTAGTTTTTCGCTAGATATTTGGGGAGGGATATCACTGTACTCCATTACTTGAAGGGTTTCTCCAATTTGTACAAAAGTACCTACCCTTTCCTTGGGACTTAACTTCTTCACAGCCTTTGAGGACATCTCTGATCCACCAGCCTTATGAAGGCCAATAAAAGTTGGATCCATACAATATACCATCGGATTATCTACTTGAAAATAACTGATACAATCTATCTCTTCTTCCTCCATAAGCGCAATGGAACCGGATTCGACAAGAGCCTTCAAACTTCCACCGTGCCCGTTTGGGCTCATAACCAATTGGTTCTTTTCTTGAAGCAACATTTTTCCATCCATACTGAATGCGGGCATCATGCCTTGTTGAAAAAAAGTTATTCTGTTTTTATCTAACCCAAAAAATTGGTTTCTTTCAAAATACTGTTTTGTTTGAGCATGGTTTTCATGGCTCGTCATGATAAACCACCTAGGGCATTTACCAAACCGTTTAGTAAAAAAAGATAAGCTCTCTGCGAAATGTTGAAACAGTGAATACTTTTTTATGGGAGTACACGGAAAAGTACCCTTAGGTCCATTATATCCAAGGCGTGTGCCCTGCCCGCCTGCGACTGTAAATGCGGCAACCGTTCCTTTAGCTAGCATTTCTTCCCCGCTTTCATGCATTGAAACCAACGCTGAATCCAAGGGGTCAGTAGAATTTATTGCATTAGGGGGTTGAGGGTTGAGGGCAGGAGGGGTTGAGAAATTAATTTCTTCCCAGGCACCCTTGCATTCAAGGGGGTCAATTTTTATCAGTTGATCTAATAAAGTGCTTCTTTCAGTTTTATTTAAATCATCCCAAAACCTAAAGATTTGTTCTTGTCCGATTAAAGCGAACGAATCTTTTATTTTCTTTTCGTCTATTAAATTTGAACTCAACTTATTAAATTAATTTTTGTTTTCTGAAGGAAATCGATACAGCCATTCGTCGGGTTTTCCATAACCTAATTCTTTTTTTGCAACCTCATCCTGAAAATCAGGATTTCTCCGCAATCGATCCAAAAACTCTTGGTGTCCACGTGCCTCTTCTTTTAGAACTTCTAGTTCTTTTTCTAAAACAGACTCACGGGTCTTCCAGTGTCTATACTCTTGAAATGTACGGTTTAATTGAAATGCAAGATATGCCAAGCATGTTAGCAAAAGAAGAAATAAAGTAAGGGGAAAAAGCTTTTTCTTGATCATCAGAATTTAATTTCCAAGAATATCATGTAAACGAATTAGACCCAACAATTTTAGGTCTATTGGATCGACCACAGGAAGTATTGATATTGGCGAAGGGTTTCTTTTTTCCATAGCACTTAGGGCATATCCAAGAGTTTCATCTGGAGAGATTGCTTGCGGTTGCTCCGTCATAATTTTACCAACCTTCTTATTAATTAAATCTTCAGTATTCTGAAGTGCCCTTCTTAAATCGCCATCTGTTACAATACCGACTAATTTTTCATTTTCCAAAACACATGCAGCCCCTAAAGGGTGTTTGGACATTTCAATAACTACTTCTTTAATTCGAGTCTCTTTTGTAATTAAAGCCACTTTGTCTAATTTGTGAAAAACATCTTTAACACGAAGAATCAAATTTCTACCTAGTTGCCCAGCCGGATGCGTTTTTGCATATTCGTTTTTATCAAAATTTCTTCTTTTCATAAGAGCAGCTCCCAATGCATCTCCAAGTGCTGACGCTGCTATAAAGCTTGATGTTGGTACAATGCCTAGGGGGTCCGCCTCCTCACAAACGGATGCATCAAGTAAAACATCCACTTTTTCTGCAAGAGGACTATTTATTTGACCAAGAATACCAATTATTTTTGCTCCTCGTGCTCTAAATACGGGCTCTAAATATATCAACTCTGGGGTTGTACCACTATTTGACAAATAAATAACTGGGTCGCCTTCTTGATGAATTCCCAAATCTCCATGCACTGCTTCAGATGGGTGGAGGTATGCGGTTGGTGAGCCTGTACTACAAAGCATTGCCGCCATTTTTTTACCCACATGTCCCGATTTCCCAATACCCGTAATAACAATTTTCCCGTGGGTTTCAAAAAGTATATCAATTGATTTGCAAAACGCATCAGAATGCAGACGATTCGCTATTTCCTGTATAGCGATGGCTTCTTTTCGTAGAACAGTCTTAGCTTCTTCCAGTTCTTGTTCGGAATTTTGCATAATTTTATTTACTTGTATATCATGAGACTGAGTTTCGAGAAGGATTAAATCCGTTCAACCTAATCCATTTTTACAGTTGAAATTGCTCAGCCTCTTCCGAAAGATCAAAACAATACAATGAGACAAGTTACTTTTTCCACACAAAGCCTGGATGCTATGTCCGGGTTATCACAAAACGAACAACTTGTTTTAGTTGAAAAATTAAGTTCTCTTTCTACAGATATCTTAACAAATAAGAATGAGAATGTAAGCAGGTTTAGCCGCAAAGGTATGACTTACCACAGAATAAGAATTGATGATTTAAGAATTTACTTTGAACAGAATGGACCTGCTCTTCACTGCCAATTCATTTTGGAAAAAAATTCTTTTCAGGATTTTATGGTCCGTTGTAATCTACCATCTTCAGATGAATCAGTTGTAGAAAATCATCAAAGTTTTTGGGATTATTTAGAATCAATAAGAAAGAAATAAAAACCACATAACTTGTTTTTCAATTGTTGATTAATCAATTTTTGTCCACATAAACGAATTTTTTCTTTCTTATTGGTCAAACTATGCACATAAAAATATCACCTAAAGCCTTGATGAATAAATTTTTGTGTAATTGTTAAACTTATTCAGGTACTATAATATAAATAGGTTTTTATCTTTTAAATCTATCTTTAATAATTAAAGATTGTTTAAAACCTCATTAATCTTCAAAACAATTCCAATGAAGTTCAAAATAAATCGAGATCACTTCAGTGCAGGTCTTCAACTAGTTTCCAGTGTGGTAGGTTCACGAAAAACCATGCCTATACTCCAGAATGTATTAATCGAGGCCAAAGAGGACTCAGTTTCACTATCCACAACCAACCTAGATCTTGGTATGAAGTGTTCAATTGTCGCAACCATTGAAGAGGTTGGTTCAGTTACTTTACCGGTCAAAGAACTGGGAAGAATTATTAGAGAACTTGCAGACATGGAGGTAAATGTTACTTCTACCGGAACTCCGAAAGCAACTATCTCTACCAGAGGATCAATATTCAATATTATTGGAATGGATAGTAAGGAATTCCCTCCTCTTCCTGAACTTGAAAACAGTAAAAATTTTACCTTAGCAAAAGATGAGTTAACATCTATGCTGAAAAGTGTTTCTTATGCTCAGTCAGTAAACGAAGAGCGTTACATGCTTAAAGGAGTATTTTTTCAGATCAATGAAACTGATATTTCCCTTGTTGCAACAGATGGAAGGAGATTGGCGGTAACGAGTAAACAAGAAAAAAGGAAGGCAGAAAATAAAGGAGAATTTATCTTGCCTTCATTAACTGTAGCTGAGCTCGAAAGATTACCAGGAGTTGCGAAGAACATAGAATTAAATTTTACAGACCGTCAAGTTTCACTAAAAATGGATGTTTCTCAGGGAAATAAAGAAACCAATGGTTTTCATGATTCAATTTATTTGGTTTCTAAAGTGGTGGAAGGAAAGTATCCAAACTTTAATCAAGTCATTCCAAAGGATGATTTTAACCAAGCAATTATTGAAAGAGAATTAATGCTTGAATGCGTAAATCGAGCGGCATTAGTTTCAGATGAGAAAGTTACTTTACGGGTGAAACCAAATGAAATGGAAATTTTTGGTCAAAGTACACTTGGAGATGCTAGTGAATCTATGAGTATAGAGTACAGTGGGCCTGACTCTGTTGTTTCTTTTAACCCAAAATTTCTTTTGGATCCTCTTAAATCAATAGCAAGTGATAAAGTAATCTTTGAATTTAGAGATGATATGAGTCCGGGAGTTTTTAAGGTTAAACCTGATAACTCAGAAGGAAATGATTTCCTTTGTGTGGTTATGCCAATTCGAACTGATTAAGCTTTAAAAAACACACTAGTCGGAAGGATATTCAAAAGTTTTTCCTTCAAAGTTTTTTAAAATCCATAATCCATTATCGGATTTTTCAACATAATTTGGATTGATCGGAATTTTTCCACCTCCACCAGGTGCATCAATAACAAATTGTGGAATTGCATAGCCCGTAGTTGAACCGCGAAGTTCCCGAATTATTTCTATGCCTTTAGTAACTGAAGTTCTTAGATGCGAACTACCAGGTACAAGATCACATTGATATAAATAATAAGGCTTAACCTTCATTATTAATAATCTATGAATTAAACTTTTCATAGTTTTTGCATCATCATTTACCCCCTTAAGTAAGACTGATTGATTACCGAGAGGTATGCCATTTGATGCGAGTTGATGGCAGGCATCTTTTAGTTCCTTGGTACACTCTTTCGGGTGATTAACATGAATACTCATCCATAAATTTGGGTGAGACCTTAAAGATTTTAATAATGAAGGTGTTATCCGCTGGGGTAGAAATATAGGTAAACGAGAACCAATTCTTACAAATTCTACATGAGAAATTGAAGCTAGTTCTGATAAAAGATAAGAAATTTTTTGATCTGAAAGAAGAAGCGGGTCGCCTCCGCTAAGCAAAACATCACGAATTGAAGTATTAGACCTAATATATTCTAAACAATTTTCAAAGTTAGGGTGAAACCCATACCCTTGAGCATTAGATACAAGCCTGCTACGAGTACAATACCTACAATAAGACCCACACCGGTCAGTTACCAAAAATAGAACCCTATCAGGGTAGCGATGAACTAAACCAGGTGTGACCATAGAACTTTCTTCGCCGACAGGGTCGGTATCTTCCCAAGACTCAGTAACACCCTCAGATTTGTTTGGAATAACTTGTTTACGTATTGGACAGTTCAAATCAACTGGATCAATCAAATTAAAGAAATGGGGCGTTACGGAAACCATGAGTTTATCTTTCGCAATACTCAGGCCAGCTGATTCATCATCGCTAATGGATATAAATTCTTCCATTTGGCCCTTTTTAGATAAGCGGTTTTGCATTTGCCACCTCCAGTCATTCCAATCACCACTAGAAACAGTATTCCAGTGACCTTGGCCGCAATGCCAAGAATCCAAGATGTCATTAGGGTGCATAATTTTTAAACTATAAGTTTATTCTTAATTAAAAAAGGGGCAACAAAGTTAATATAAAGGGATTATTGAAATTTGTTAAATCTATGACCTTAAGAGAATGAACAACGCAAAACAGGCATAATAAGAAGAAACTAAGAAAAAACGTATTCTCCAATTAAATTTAAACATAAAAGATAATAATAAAACAATAAATAGTACAATATGGAAAACATTGTTTATACCAGAATGACTTTCGGTTTGATTAGGAAAAAAAGTATTTAGGAAACTGCAATAATCAATAATTTGATAAATCAAAAGAAAAGACATTTCATGAAAAGTTTGAAAAAAATTACAATTAAATATTAATAGAATAAAAAAATGAAAAATATTCAAAGTATAATATATTGATACAAATGGTATAATTAGTAAATTTGCAATCAATGACATATATGAAAAATAATTAAAATAATCAAAAACCAATAAAGCTGATCCAGTACTTGCAGCTAGTGTTATAATAGGATATAAAGTTATTTTTTTAAGTATTTTATTTTGTATAGAGTAATCTCGAATGAGGAATAATATAAATAGTACAACTGTAAATGATAATTGACAACTTAAAGAATATATAACACTAGGAAATGATATCAGTATTAACAAACAAGAGATACAAAACACAGTTATACCCTTTTGGCGACCTATTGCGACTTTTGATATTTCATAGACGGTAATCATTAAAAATGCACGAATTCCAGATTCTGGAAAATTAATAAAAAATAGATATGTAAAGCAGCAAATAAGCTTTATGCTTACAACGGTGATGAGAAAATTTGAAAAAGGTTTGGTTAATAAAGTTAAAAGTAGGTAAAAGAACCCTACATGAAGACCACTGACAGCAAATAAATGCATAGTTCCAGTAATCCCTGCCTTTTTAAGGAGATCTGAACTCAAGAACTCCTTGGATCCACTTAACATTGCCCACCCAAAGCTACCAGCGTTTGTTTGAAGCGTATTTTTTAATTTTTTCTGATTTTTGTAACTTAGTTTTTGAAAAGGACTATCTATATCATTTATTACCCTAAATCCTTTAACCATAATTTCATCTTCACTCAGATAATATTCATCAATATTTACAATAATCGAAATTGGTTTTAGTCTTTTAATTCTTTTATATTTAAAATCTTTTATAATATAAATATTCTTACCTTTAAGTAAATGATTACTTGGAATTGATTTATTTATTTTACCTGTTAAAAAATCACATCTGTAATTGCTATTAGAAAAGTAATCAAATGTAACATTTAATATATACTCTTTTTTAAAATTACTTTGATTATAATCAATAATTTCTTTATTTCTAATATTAATAAAAGTAAAATTAAGAACAATAATTATAAATCCAAATATTATACTCTTCTTTCTTAAATGAGTATTTTCTTTATTCAAGCATTTTGACCAAATAATAAAAGTTATTGTATTTAAGATCAATATATATGTTATACCATGATGTTTTATTAGTATCAGTAAAACAGCATAAATTAACATTATAACTAATAAAAACTCACTTGTAACTTTAGTTTTCATGGCCGTTGTTCGTCCTTGGCTTATACAAAATTTAAGTTTAGATAGTCATTATATGCTCTACGATAGAACCTACATGCAGTCTCCCCGTGAGTTATTTAAACGATCTTTTTGTGACCAACTTATCATTTATCTCATTTCTTGTTTCGTATTACAAGCTGTATTAAGCCTATTCTTTGGAGCTCAATTAATTAATGATTTAATAGGGTTTGGTTACACTAATTTAAGCAAGGGCTACTTATGGACATTTATAACCCATGCATCAGTTCATGACGGTCCCTTGCATTTGATTTTAAATTTATTGGGTATTCACTTTATTGGAAGGCCTGTAGAGGAATTCATAGGTAATAGGAAATTTAAATATTTAGTTCTTTCTTCCGTTCTTATTGGTGCGATTGCATGGGTTTCTTTCAATAGTTCTGGGTACCAATATTTGGTCGGTTCATCTGCTATTGTTTTAGCATGTCTTTGCACTTTTTGTTTGTTACAACCAAACCGTCCAATCACTCTGTTACTTTTTTTCATTTTACCTGTAAGGTTAAAACCCAAATGGGTTTTATTAGGAACTTTCGGTTTAGAAATCTATGGTTTTGTTAATTCAGAAATTTTCGGTGACGGAATGATTGCTCATTCTGCTCATCTTGGAGGTATGGCTTGTGGTGCCGTTACTTATTTCATCGTACAGGGAAAGTTGGTTTTTCCATTTCGTTTCACATTTAAAAGATCAGGATTAGGGTCATCACAATCAGGACATAATCATCAAATATTTAAGAAGACAAAAAAGTTTCGAGTCAATTTTGGTGAGAGTCCCTCCATTAAGGAAGAAACGGATCGAATATTAGATAAAATAAATGAAAAGGGATTTGGTTCCTTGACTGATTCAGAAAAAGAAACTTTGGAAAAAGCTAAAAAGCTGTTAGGTAAATAATAAACCAACCTTCTATGAGTCGCCTCAATCCACCTTTGTTATACATATTTCTTTCGTTCATTGGATTGGTATCACTTACACAAGGCCTTGCACAAGAATCCTTGCAGTCAGGTAATCTTGAGCAAGATAACCAAGAAGGGATTTATGAACCACTAGTTCCGAGTGCCTTAATGTCTGATGAAACAAAATGGTTACTGGGTGCACTTGAAAAAGCTCATTTCAAAAAATTATCAATTAGCGAATTGGACACGGCTTTGTTTTTAGAAAGATTTGTAACCAACCTAGATAAACAAAAGCTTTTTTTTACAGAACAAGATTTAATAAGATTTAAGAAAAGATATCAGCCCACCATCTTAACTTACTTAAAACAAGGAAATCTTTTTCCAGCCTTTGAAATGTATGAAGAATACCGAAAGTTAGCAGTTAGTAGGCTAAATTCTGTAATTGCGAGTTTGAGTGAAGCTCCTGACCTTGAAAGTAATGAGACTTTTACTCTTGATCGTAGTGATCTTTCTTGGACTTCAAGTTCTCATCAATTGAATGGTATTTGGGAAGGACTGCTTACTCATGAATACATTAATGAAATTTTCTCACAAATTGACGATAATGAGAGTTTTAATACCACTTTGGAATTACTCACCAAAAGGGAAGATAAAATTTTAGGAAACCTCCAGAAAAAGTATAAGAGGTGGGTCAAAAACATTTTGGAATTTGAGGCCACTGACGTTCAGGAACTCTACCTTACTACACTCACACAGATGTTTGATCCACACACCTCTTTCCTCAATATAAAAGAAAAAGAAAAGTTTGATCAGGCTATGCATAACGAATTTGTGGGGATAGGTGCTGTTTTAACAGACGCAGACGGCTACTGTACTATAAAAGAGTTACTTCCTGGCGGGCCTGCAGAAGCATCCCGACAACTTGAGCCAGAAGATATCATCCTGAAAGTTGCCCAAGCAGAAGGAGAATTTGTTGATGTTGTTGATATGCGTTTATCTAAAATCGTTGAACTCATAAAAGGTCCTAAGGATACATTAGTTTCATTGAAGGTCCGTCCCATCGAGAGTCCAACGACTACCAAGACTGTTAAAATAATAAGAGATAAAATTAAACTTACAGCAAACTTAGCAAGTGCATCTATTCATAAAATAAACAATAAAGGAGATGATCTTACATTGGGAGTTGTGGAACTTCCTTCTTTTTATGGATCAAGCGGAGATGGTCATAAGGCAACTGATGATGTTGAAGAACTAATCAATTTATTGAAAGAAGATGAAATGCAAGGGCTCGTCTTAGATTTACGTAGAAATGGAGGTGGGTATTTAAGCGAAGCAGTAAACCTTGCTGGACTTTTTATTTCTCGAGGTCCTGTTGTACAGGTAAAGAGTTCTGATGGTAAAATAAGGAAAAAATTTGATTTTAATCCCAAATTAATTTGGGACGGGCCGATGATTGTTTTGGTTTCTCGGTACAGTGCATCAGCTTCTGAGATAGTTGCTGGAGCTTTAAAGAATCATCGAAGAGCTTTAATTGTAGGCGATCAATCGACTCACGGTAAAGGAACAGTCCAATCTTTGTTACCCATGAATATGCCCTTTGCTTTTTCCGCTCAGCAAGGGAAAAAAAGTGCTGCAAAAATAACTATCCAAAAATATTACTTACCCTCGGGGGAGAGTACTCAATTGACGGGTGTTTCAAGTGATATTTCTCTTCATTCAATTAACAAATACTTACCCATCGGGGAGTCAGACTTGGACAACGCACTTGCTTGGGATAAAATTCCAGAAGTTAATTTTAGGCGACCGCAAGGAGAGTTTAAATACTCTGACCAAACCGTAAAAGCTCTTCTTTCTTTAAGTAAGGAGAGACAATTATCAACAAAAGAGTTCGTCTACTTGGAGAAAAATATTGGCTGGTTCCGAAAAAAGAGAGATCAGAAAAGTGTGTCTTTAAATTTAGTTAACAGATTAGAAACAAATTTATTTGATCTTAATAAGACAGATATTCTTAATAAGGAATATAAGTCCTTGTCTAAACTTTCTTTTCCTTCCAAAGAACTCGAACTTCAAGTTGTTAAAGACCAAAAGGAAAAATCATTGTTAGTTCGAGGAATAATGGCCGATGAAAACGCCACCTCTCCTGACACAGAAAAATTTGAAATTCCTAAGAATCTCGACATCCGCTTACATGAAGGACTCAGAATCTTAAAAGATTGGGTAAATTATATTTCTGTAGCCCAAGTTACCCAATCTCAAAGCTCAACTTCTAAAAATATTTAGTGTAAATTGACTTAAATTTTATGGGCAATTGCAAACCTGCGCACTAAAAATTGGTCTGATAAAATTTCTACTTTAAATAAATCCTTAAGGAGACTAGTGACAGTATCAGCCTGATTCATACCAAATTCTAAAGCTAAAAAACCTTGGTCATTTAATCTTTTGTGAGAATATTCAATTATCTTTTCGATATCACCAAAGCCCTGTTTTTCCGCAATTAATGCCTCTTTGGGATCGTAGCTTTTAACTTCAGGCTGAGTTTTGTCCCAATCTTCTTTAGATAGGTAGGGGGGGTTACTAACAATAATGTCAAAAGTTTCTTGGGGTTTCGAGTTAGTTTGCCAATCGTGTTGTTTAAATGAGACCTGTTGACTTAAATTGCATAAACCTAGGTTTTCCCTTGCGAGTGACAGCGCGGCTTCTGATTTTTCCAACCCAATCCCATGAGCCTTAGGCATAAGCGAACAAAGGCCTAAAATAATAGCTCCACTACCGCTTCCTAGATCCGCGATATTGCCAACAAAATCAGGTCCAAGACGTTTGAAAAGTTCATCTACTAAAAATTCAGTTTCATGTCGGGGTACAAGAGCCCTTGAGTCACATTTTAATGTTAGCCCCGCAAATTGTACCGAACCTAAAATATGCTGTAATGGCTCCCGTTTACCCCTTCGCATAATTAATTTTTTTATAGAATTTAATGAATTAGCAGAAAGTACCTCATTAAATTTCAAATAAAGTTGCATCCTTTGCCAACCAAGTGAGTGCGCGATTAACCACTCTGCATCTGTTTTAAAATTAGTTACTTGGTGACGAGCTAGGTAATCTGAAGATTTGCAAAGAACATCTTCAATGGTTAAGCGTTCACTTGCATCCATTTTTTAAGAGTGACTCCAGTTTCACTGTTTGGTCATGGGCAGTCAGTGCATCGATCAAGTGGTCTAAATCTCCCATCATAGAATCATTTAATGCATGAGAACTGTAGTTGATTCTGTGGTCGGTCAATCTGCTTTGAGGGAAATTATAGGTCCTAATACGTTCACTGCGGTCTCCGGAGCCTACTTGAGCTTTTCGATCATTTGCATATTTAGCATTTTCCTCAGCCTGTTTGGCTTTTAACAGCCGAGAGCGAAGAACAGTCATAGCTTTGTTTTTATTTTTAAGCTGAGATCGTTCGTCTGCACAATACACAGAAATACCACTTGGTTTGTGAAAGAGTTGTACAGCAGAGTCAGTGGTATTAACTCCTTGCCCGCCCGGACCAGAAGCCCTGCAAACGCTTATTTCCAAATCCTGTGCATCAATGGAAATTTCAACTTCTTGTGCTTCGGGTAGTACAGCAACTGTAGCAGTAGAAGTGTGAATTCTACCGCCCGCTTCTGTAACAGGAATCCGTTGCACGCGATGAACGCCACTCTCAAAACGCATTCGTGACCATGCATCTTCTCCCTTGAAAATAAAGACCACTTCTTTAAAGCCTCCACTTTCAGAAGTACTTTGGCTAAGACATTCAAAGCCCCAAGTTTTATTCTCACCATACCTACAGTACATTCTAAACAGATCGGCTGCAAATAAAGATGCCTCATCACCACCAGCACCAGCACGAATCTCAACGATTGTATTCTTTCCTGTATCAGCTTCTTCTGGAAGCATTGCCAATATCAAATTACTCTCCAATTCCTCCAACTTTTTGTTTAGAAGATCAATCTCTTCGAGTGCTGAAGAACCCAATTCTGGATCATCTATTAACTCTTTTGTTGATTCAATTTCTTGCTTACAGTTAGCACTAGAATCATGAAGCTCGATGATTTTTCTTAACCTAGTGAGCTCGCGATTTAGCGAACTTGCTCGGAAGGCATCTTTAAAAACATCAGGTTCAGACAGCTGTAATTCAACTTCATTGTAACGTTCCCTAAAAGGATCTATATTTGGTAGCACTTCCATTTAAATTCATTTATAGTGTATCCCATGGAGGAAAACGATTAAATTGAGTAAAGCTGCTAAAAAGGGCCAAATACACAGTCAAAATACATTGGCCTGTGTTTGGGATTTTGATAAGACTTTGATCCCTGGGTACATGCAAACCCCTCTTTTTAACCAATTTGGGGTAAACGAAAAAATATTTTGGTCAGAAGTAAATAAGCTTCCACAAATTTATGCAAATCGTGGTCTTTCCGTATCTGCTGAAACCATTTACTTAAATCATCTCTTAAGTTATGTTAAGAATGGCCCCATGAGAGGTTTGACAAATCAAAAACTCTACGAACTTGGTAATGAACTTGAATTTTATCCTGGTCTACCACAATTTTTTGATGAATTAGCCTTAATACCAACAGAAAATGAATATAAAGATTACGATTTCAAACTTGAGCATTATGTGATTAGCACGGGCTTGTCTCAAATGATTCTTGGTAGTAAGATTGCTTCACATGTTCAAGGTATTTTTGCATCTGAATTTATCGAATCCGCACTTCCACCAAATTTTTTAAGCCAAACTGATTTATCTCTGCCTATTGATCCTGAAATTTCTCAAATTGGTCTCGCAGTAGACAATACAATCAAGACGAGGTTTATTTTTGAGATTAATAAAGGTTGCAACAAAAGCTCATCAATAGATGTAAATTCTTCCATTCCACATGAG
>Ga0209335_10001741_pt1 | contig 24623 bp, 19 predicted proteins | sample COG_09_FD_184753 | JGI IMG/M metagenome (GOLD analysis project Ga0209335, IMG submission 184753) | Pelagic Microbial community sample from North Sea - COGITO 998_met_09 (SPAdes) (version 2) | ecosystem: Environmental > Aquatic > Marine > Neritic zone/Coastal water | place: Helgoland, sampling...
GAGAGGAGCTGAAATTAAAAACTTCCTTACGTTTGATCAAATTTATAAAAACTGTAAGGTTTTCAAACTAGAGCAAAATTATAGATCTACAAAGAATATATTGGACACTGCTTCTAATTTAATATCAAATAATACTAATAGAGTTGGTAAAAAATTGTGGTCCTCTGCAAATCAAGGAGAGCTTGTTAAGCTTAACTGTTATAGGACCGGTAAAGAAGAGGCGCAAGGCATAAGCGATATAATTGAGCACAAAATTAAAAAAAAATACTCTTTAAATGATGTCTCAATATTAGTTAGAGCGATATATCAAACGCGAGAATTTGAAGAAAGATTTCTTCAAGTTGGGATTGGATATCGTGTTTTAGGAGGAATAAAGTTTTATGAGAGAGCAGAAATAAAAGACGCAGTTTCTTATCTAAGAATCATTAATCAAAAATTTGATGATTTAGCACTAGAAAGAGTTATCGGTGCACCTAAAAGAGGAGTCGGTGAAAGTACACTAAATCAAATTTATACTTTTGGTAAAGCTAATAAGCTATGTCTAGAAGACTCAATTATTAAGTTAATAGAAAATGCAGACCTTAAACCTAAGATAAAAACTGCATTAAGCCAGTTAATAAATATGATCCAAAAATGGCGTAAGGAATCATCAAAAATTAAACATTTTGATTTATTAAAATTAGTATTAGATGAGTCGGGTTATTCGTCAATGTTAAAAAATAAAAAAGATTTAGAAAATGAAAATAGATTGGAAAATTTAAAAGAATTAATTAGAGCCATGCAAGATTATGATAATTTGCAAAGTTTTTTAGAACACGTGGCTTTAGCTACATCAATAGATCAGGAATGGGAAGGTGCAAAAATTAATTTAATGACTATGCATGCAGCAAAAGGTTTAGAGTTTGATGTTGTGTTTCTTCCAGGATGGGAAGAAGGATTATTTCCCCATCAAAAATCTTTAGAAGAAAAAGGAGATTTTGCCTTAGAGGAAGAAAGAAGACTGGCTTATGTGGGTATTACAAGAGCCAAAAAAGAAGCATATTTATCTTTTGCAATGAAACGAGCCTACCATGGAGACTGGATGGACGCTCTTCCTTCTAGATTTATTAATGAAATACCAGATGAAAGTGTAGAAAAAAATGAAATAGGCTTAAATCAAAATGATGATTTTGAATTTAATCAAGATAATTCAATTGAATTTGATGAAGAATACAGAAGTCCTGGATGGGATCGGTATAAAAAAAATAAAATGCTTAAATGGAAAAAGTAAATAAATTAAGAAAAATTTTTAAGAAAGAGAAAATTGATGGATATATTGTTCCTAAAAATGATGAATTTTTTAATGAATATATTCCAGATCATAACGACAGGTTAAATTTTATTTCAAATTTTTCTGGTTCTTATGGATTAGCCTTAATATTAAAGAAAAAAAATTATTTATTTGTTGACGGAAGGTATACTTTACAAGCAAATAATCAAAGTGGAAAATTTTTTAAAATTATTACAATTCCAGATAAAATGCCAAGTGATATTTTAAAAGGAAAAAAAATATCCATTGGTTTTGATCCTAATTTATTTACAAAAAAATCTTTAACTGTATTTTTTGGAAAAAATGAATATGTATATAAACCAATTATTAAAAATTTGATTGATGAAATTTGGCAGAGAAAAATAAAAAAAAATAAAAGTAATTTTTTTATACTGCCAAAAAAATCTGTGAGTGAAAAATATCAATCTAAAATTAATCAAATTGCTAATCATTTAAAAAAAAATAAATCTGACTATCTATTTATTACTGCAAGTGAAAATAATGCCTGGTTACTGAATATCAGAGGACGTGATACAAATTATACTCCGATACCGTATAGTTATATTTTGATTGATAAAAGTAAAAATATCAAATTTTTTTGTGATTTAAAAAAAATATCTACATCATTAAGAAATTGCTTTAGAAAGATTGAATTTTTAGATATCAAATTCTGCGCTAAAATACTTTCAAGAATAAAAAAGAAAAAATTTATTATTGATAAAAATTCTTGTTCTTATTTTTTTGAAAGCATTATCCAAAAAGACAATAAAATACTCAATTTTCAAGATCCTATCTATTTTTTAAAATCAATTAAGGGAAAAAAAGAAATAGAAAATATCAAAAAGGCACATATCTATGATGGGGTTGCTTTAACTAAATATTTATTTTGGCTTAAGAAAAATTTTAATAAAATTAATATTACTGAAATAAGTGCTTCACAAAAATTATTTAAATTAAGAAAAAGATGTAAAAAATTTAAATTTCCGAGTTTTCCAACTATATCAGGAACCGGGCCAAATGGAGCTATCATACATTATAAAGCAACGAAAGAGACAAATAGAAAATTAAAGAAAGGAGATATTTACCTAGTTGACTCCGGAGGTCAATATGAATTTGGTACGACAGATGTAACTCGTACTATTTCTTTACAAAATTCAAACAAGAGAATTAAAGATATTTTTACAAGAGTTCTTAAAGGACATATTGCTGTTGCAAATTTCAAACTTAAAAAAAACACCTCTGGTTCAATAATCGATGTTAGCGCAAGAAAATATCTAAAGCAAATTGGTTTAAATTATGCACATGGAACTGGCCATGGTGTTGGATATTTTTTAAATGTACATGAGGGTCCCCATGCAATATCAAAAAGAAACAAAATTAACTTCCAAGAGGGTATGATAGTTTCAAATGAACCAGGTTATTATGAAAAAAATAAATTTGGTATCAGAATTGAAAATCTTATTTATGTTAAAAAAAATAACAAAAAAATAAGTTTTGAAAATTTAACAATGGCTCCCATAGATAAAGATTTAATTTTAACTGAAAATCTTAATAAAAATGAAAAAAAATGGCTTAACAATTATCATAGAACTGTCTTTAAAAATTTAAGAAAATCTATGAATAAAATTGAAGCTTTTGAACTTCAAATGGCTTGTTCAGCTATCTAAAATTTTATTCCAATCTTTTTCCAAAATAATCGTAATATTTAATTGTTTGGCTTGCTCAATTTTTCTTTTTGTAGGGCTAGATTCACCAACTACTAAAAAATCGAGTTTCTTTGAAATTGATCCCAACACCTTTCCTCCATTATTCTCAGCAATCATTTTTGCTTCTGATCTGCTCATATTTTTAAAGCCACCAGTAAACATTAATTTTTTGTTTGAAAATTTTCCACCATTATTTTGTGTAGAGAAATTCTTGATATTAAGTTTATCAATCAAATCTCTAATTATTCTAGTATTAGTATTATTAGAAAAAAAATTATCTATAGATTGAATTTGAGTTTCACCTATCCCATCTAAATCAACAAGATTAATTAAAATTTTTTTTCTATTTTCATACTCAAATAACTTTATAAATTCTTTTATTGAACCGAAAAAACCTGCTAAAATTTTGGCATTTTCTTGACCTATATGTCTGATGCCAATTGAATAAATGAACCTGTTTAAAGAAATCTTTTTGGATTTTTCGATGGCTTTTTTTAAATTATTGATAGAAACCTCGCCCCATCCATCCAATATTTTAATCTTTTTATAGTTCAGTTCAAAAATGTCTGATGGTTTTTTTATCAAATTCAAATCCCATAATTGTTCAACTACTTTTTTCCCTAGCCCATCAATATTAAAAGCCTCTTTTGATACAATATGTTTAAGTTTTTCTTTAGCGGTAAAATCACAATTATATCCTTTGGTGCACCTTCTAATTGCATCAAGTTTGTTTGTGCTTTTACTGAATTCTTTTGTGATTTGAGAGCCACATAAACATTTGCTCGGAAATATAAATTTTTTACTATTTTTATTTCTTTTAGATTTATCAACTGATACCACTTGAGGAATAACATCTCCTGCTCTCTGAATTTGAACGATATCTCCAATTCTAATATCTTTACGGTCAATTTCATCTTCGTTATGTAAAGTTGCATTTGATACAACTACACCCCCAACATTTACAGGCTCGACTTTGGCTACTGGAGTAATCGCTCCTGTCCTACCAACCTGAATAGTTATATCATTAATTTTAGTAATTGCTTTTTCTGCTGAAAATTTATAGGCAATCGCCCATCTTGGTGAGTTAGATGTGCTACCCAATCTTTTTTGTAATGACAAATTATTTACCTTAAAAACCAGTCCGTCAATATCATAATCTAATGAAGATCGTATTTGATTAATTTTTTCATATTGTCTTTTGATTTCATTAGTATCTTTGACAACTTCTATCAAAGGGTTGGTTTTAAAATTCCAATTAGAAATTACATCTAAAAATTCTGATTGCGTTTCAAAGCTTGATGGTTCTACTGCTCCAAAACCATACGCAAAATATTTAAGAGGTATTTTAGCAGTTTCGTTTGGATCTTTTTGTCTTAATGATCCGCCTGCCGCATTTCTTGGATTTGCAAATCTATCTTTAATTGTTAAGAAATCTTTTTTTCCAATATAAATTTCACATCTTATCTCTAATAAGTCAGGTATTTTTCTTGAATTAATTTTTTTAGGAATGTCCGTTATAGTTTTTAAATTTTCTAAAATGTCCTCTCCAATATATCCATCTCCTCTTGACATTCCTTTTATTAAATTACCTTTTTCATAAATTAATGTAGCAGATATCCCATCAATTTTGGGTTCCGAAATAAGCTCTATATTATTGTTTTTTAAATTTAAAAAATTATTTATTTTTTTTAAAAAATCTCCCATATCCTTTTCGTCAAAAGCATTTGATAATGACAACATTGGAATTAAGTGTTTTATTTTTTTAAAGTTATTTGATGGCTTTGCCCCAATTATTTTTGAAACTGTCTCAATTTTCTTTAAAAATGGATTGTCTTTTTCTAATTTTAAAATATTTTTTTTTAATAGATCGTATTCAGAATCAGAAATTAGAGGGGAGTCTTTTACATAATAAAATTTATTATGTTTTTTCAGTTCTGAAAGAAGTTTTTTAAATTTATTTATAATTTCATTTTTTTCATTCATTAATTTTATTTAATCATTTCTGTAATTTTTTTAAATAAACCTTTTTTTTTTACTTTTTTATTATTTTCTAGTATCTTTTTGTAGTCTCTATTCAATACTTTATAAGATCTTTCAAACCACTTACTTGAGTTGTAATTATAACCTAAAATAGCTGCATATTTGTTTGCTTCATTTTCTAATCCAATATGGTAATTAATTTCAACTAACCTATGTAAAGCTTCCTCGATAAATATTGTTTCGTCATATTTTTCTATTATTAATTTTAAACGGTTAATTGCTGGTATCCATTTTTGAACTGAAATATAATATTTAGCAATATACAGTTCTTTAGCTGCAAATTGATTTTTTAATAAACTTTTTTTGAATTTAAGATCAATTGCATATTCTGTATTTGGATAATTATCCAAAAAAAAATCTATTTTTTCTTGCGTTCTTAATAAAGGTTTTAAATCATATTTTTCATCACCTATTTGCTCAAAATGAATTATTGCCAAAAGATAATGTGCATAGACTACATTGTGATCACCAGGATAATTTTTCAAATATCTATTCAGATTTTCTTCTGCTTGCTCATATAAATTTATTGCATATAATGAATAGGCAGACATAATAGCGGATTTAGCTGCAGATTTGGGAGAGTCAAAAATTAATTCTGCTTCATTAAATTTTTCGCTAGCGTAAAAAAAATCATTTATATTGAAAGCTTCTAAACCTTCTTTATATATTTTAATCGGGTCATCTAATTTTTTTAAATTATCGTATTCTACTTTTTTATTTTTAGAACAAGAGATTAAATTTAAAAGTATTATTAAGGTTACGAAGATACGAAATAGCATATTTAAATTAATAACAGATTAATTAAAAATTAATATGCAAAAATTTACAACTAAGCGTTTACAGCAATTTTTCTTGTTTGATCTGTGTTATTTTTGTTTGAGATAAAAATATTTTCTAATTCGATTAACTTTGTTGAAGATTTTTCCTTAAATAATTTTCTTAAAAATATATTGGTTAATTGGTGACCCCCTTGATAACACTTGATCTTACCAATGACTCTGTGCCCTGAAAGTAAAAAATCACCAGCTAAGTCTAAAATTTTGTGATTCACAAATTCTTTGTTGTTTCTTAAGCCTTCTTTATTTAAAATTTTGTAGTCATCAACTACAATCGCATTATCTAGAGTGCCGCCTTTTGCTAAACCGTTTTTTTTTATTTTTTCAATATCTTCATATAGGCAAAATGTTCTTGAATCTGTTATATCTTTCAAATCATCAATTTGAAAATTAACTTTATTTCTTTGTTTGCCAATAATTTTATTTTTATAGTTTAATTGAAAATCAACTTCGAAGGTAAAATCGTTCGGTTCTATAGAAATTTTTCTTGCTCCATCAGTTAGCTCAACTCTTTCTAAAACTTTTAAATATTTTCTTTTTTTATTTAAATTTTTAATCTCAAGATTATTAAAAACTTCTAAAAAATTTTTTGCTGATCCATCCATAATTGGAACTTCTTCATTATCAATTTCAACTAGTACGTTGTCAATATCTGCAATATATAGGGCTGCTAGCAAATGTTCAACGGTTGAGACTTTAACTCCATGATCGTTTTCTAAAGTAGTGCACAATCTAGCAGATGAAACTTTAGAGAAATTTGCTTTAACTATATTATTTTTTGTTAAATCAATCCTTTTAAATATAATTCCACTATCTTCTTTTGATGGATATAAATTTATTTTTGATAAATTCCCAGAGTGTAATCCTACACCTATTAAACTTGCTTTTGAAGATATTGTAGTTTGATAAATTCTATTCATTTAAGAATTTATACTTGAGTATTATTTTTTAAGTAAAACAACTTATGTTTCTAAAAAAAACAATTATTCAAAAATTGTATTAAAAATCCTTGTAATTAGAGATTTTTTTGTTACCAAAAGCGGTATTGCCTCTTTTTTCCAACCAAAATGAACTATTTTATTAACTGATTTCAATATATCTTTGCTGCTTAATTCGTCTATTGAGATTATATTTTTTTTATTTAATAAAAATACTGACTTATAAATTTCTTCAAAAAAATTATACCGACATTTATGATCTATTTCTAGAAAGATATCATTAGAAAATTTGTTATAATGTTTGAAGTTAATATTATTCAAAATAGTAATATCTAAAATTTCCTTAATCCGAGCATAAGCTATCTCATAAATTAGTTTTTTTTTAATTTTACGATAAATTTCGTTATTGAAAAATTTTTCATTAATTAGTTCATTATCTAAAGTTTCTTCCTTTTTAATTCTAATATCTTTCAATATTTTTTTTATTGTATCTATTTTAAGAGACGTTATTTTGGAAATATCTTTAATTACTATATCTGATCCGAATTGGAAATTTTGTTCAAATTTTAATGAGTGGTTCTCAAAATATGAAATATTTACATTATTTTCATGAATTTCAATGTGAAAAAAAGTTTCGATATTTTTATTATTCTCACTAATACTTGAGCCTTTAACAAAACTTTTAATTAAAATTTTATTTACTGATAAATTACACTTAGCGAAAATATTTTTTAAATTTTTATAATCATTTCTATTAATTAATACGAAAGATAACTCATGAGCATAAAAATCTCCGAATAATCCAATAGGCAAGTTATCAATTTTTTTTTTATCCAAATTAAATTCAGTGTTAAAAATATGTAATGTTTCCTTTTTTATTTCAGTTTCGACTACATAGGATTTTAATGTATTTAAGATGTAAATTATATTCTCTTTTAAAATTTGAGAACCATTTAACTTTTTATAGCCAGAAAGATTAATAAATGTTAAATTAAAATTATTTAAAATTAAAACTATTTCTATGAATGTATAATTAAATTTTTGCTCAATTAAATAGACATTTTTTTTAATAGCAATGAACAATTTTTCAAAATCAGTTATTCTTTTGTTATCCATCCCGTTCAAAGGCACCTTTAATTCATAAGCAACATCTATATTATTATTTTCATCATTTTTACCAACCAAAAATACTAAATCTGTGAAATTAATTTCCAAAAAAAGCTTAAGAGAAAAATTTTTCATAATTATTTTAAGATCAGCTGATCATTTATTCTATAATCATAAATGTTATATTTTTTAAATTCTTTTTTATCAGTTAAATTTAAATAATTAAGTAAACTTTTTGTATAATTTTTAGAAGGAAGTTTTATAATTTTATCATCAGTAGTTTCTAAGTCCCACCTATTCGTCTCATAAAAAATATATTTTTTTATTTTTTTTATTGGAAAATCTATTTTATTTATCTTTTCATAAAAAATTTCAAAATCATCTTTGCTTCCTAAAATGTACGGTAAATTTTGATAATTAAATAAGTTATTAAATTCTATTAATTCAATTTTTTCACTTAAATAAAATTTTCTTTGTTTGTTAATTAAAATTGCTATAGGTTTTTTTTCAAATATTTTTATTTTTAAAGTATTAGGGTATTTTTTTTTAATTTTAAAGCTTTCTATAAGATTGTGTTTAATTAATATTTTCTCAATTTCTCTACTTTCTAAAAACAAAAGACTTTTGTTGAAAATAGGTTCTAATGAATTTTTTAAATCTTTTTCTTGTATTAAAATATTATTTTCAATCATAATTTTATTTATATTAAATTTTGAAAAAAAAATTTTTTGTTCTGGTGAAATTGTAGTTAAAAATATTAATAATGTTGCGGTGATTATAATACGTATTTTCATTTATTAGTGCTTGCATCTAATAAAATTTTTTGGACTAAATTTTCAAAATCTAAACCTTTGAAAAAAGCTATTTCAGGTACAAGAGATAAGCTTGTCATACCTGGTTGAGTATTTAATTCCAATAAATAAAAATTATTTTTATAAAATTTAAAATCTGATCTTGTTACACCTCTACAATTTAAAATTTTATGAGTTTTTTTGGCAATATTTAAAACTTCATTATACTTTTTTTTAGATAATCTTGCGGGCATTACATGTTTGGTTTTTGCCTTTTTTGTGTATTTAGCTTTGTAATCATAAAATGATCTTTTGGGTATAAGTTCAATTCCTCCTATCGATTTGCCGTTAATAACTGCCACTTGAATTTCTTGACCACCGATAAATTGCTCAAAAATTAGTTCATCATATTTTTTAAATAATAATCTAGTTGATCTAATTAATTTTTTTTTATTTTTACAAATCTCAACTCCTAAACTAGATCCTTCATTGACTGGTTTTAAAACAATTGGAAATTTTATTTTTTTATTTTTTACATGCTTAAGTAACATATTTAGTTCATAATCCTTTTTTTTTATTGAAAAAAATTTTGGTGTTTTTATTCTATTTTTTATAAATATTTTTTTTGACGTTACTTTATTCATGGCGTTAAATGAACTGACCACACCTGAATGAGTATAAGGTATTTTTAAATATTCAAAATAACTTTGGGCTACTCCATCTTCTCCGTCCTTTCCATGTAAAGCGTTAAAAATTACGTCAGTGTTTTTTTTATTTATTAAATTAAAATTTTTAAATTTAGGGTCGAAACTTGAAACTTTATAGCCCATTTTTTTTAAAGCTTTTTTACATGCTTTACCACTTTCTATGCTTACACTTCTTTCACCGGAAGTACCGCCTAAAACAACCAAAACATTTTTAAATTTTTTTTTAATCACCAATAATTTTAATCTCTAATTCTAGATTTATTCCAGTTTTTTCTAAAACTTTATTTTTTACTTTTTTAATTAATTTTTCAATATCAGATGATTTAGCGTTACCATTATTTACAAAAAAATTACAATGTTTTTGTGAAATTACAGCATCACCTTCACGATAATTTTCGCAGCCAGATTGTTTAATTAACATCCAGGCTTTTTTGTCTTTATTTATATTTTTAAAAGTACTCCCACAAGTTTTTATTTGGCTTGGTTGAGATAATTTTTTTCTCTTATTAAAATCAGATTGTTTTTTTTCTATTTCTTCCTTTTTTTTTATAGAACCTTGAAATTTAGCAGAAATGATAATTAAATCATCAGAAAGGTTAGTGCCTCTATAAAAAAACTTAATATCCTCTTTTTTAATTTCAATTTCGGATAAATTGTTTTTATCTATGGCCCTAATAGACAATAAGACTCTTGAAATATCATTTTCATAGCAGCCGCTATTCATTATAATTGCACCTCCAATTGAACCAGGTATACAGGATAAAAACTCTAAATTTCCTAGACTGCTAGTTTTTGCGAAGCTAGCAACTTTACGATCTAATGTAGCGGCACCTGCAACTAATATGTCTTTTTCTAACAATTTAGTATAGGAAAAATTATTACCCAATTTAATTACAACCCCTTTAACACCTTTATCTCTAAACAGTATATTGGAGCCAGCACCTAATATTGTTGTTTTTAATTTATTTTTTTTTGCCTCTTTTAAAAATTCCACAAGCTGATCTTTATCTCTAGCTTTATAAAAATATTCAGCACTGCCTCCTAAGTTAAACCAACTATAATTTGAAAGTTTTATGTTTGCTTTAAAATTTTTTTCGAATTTTTTTATAAATTTGTTTTCTAATGTCATAATGAATATTTAAGGCCTCTCATCCATTTTGATATTAGACCTGCTCCCATCCCTATGATAATTTCATCATTCATGAGGTTTTTTTTTAAATATTTACAAATATCTACTTCATTTTTAACTATTATTACTTGGGTATTTGAATTTTTAGCAATTAAATTTGAAAATTTTGTTAAATCAAAATTTAAATTTTTTTTTTCTCCAGCGGCATACAAAGGACACACAATAACTAAATCTGACTTAGAAAAACATTTTGAGAATTGATTTCTTAAAGATATAACTCTAGAGTATCTGTGAGGTTCAAAGATGCTAATTATTTTTCTATTTGAATTTACATTTTTAATTCCATCCAGTATTGAACTAATCTCAGTTGGGTGATGGGCATAATCATCGTAAAAATCATTTTTATTTTTTGAAAACACCTTGGTCATTCTTCTTTGAACACCTGTAAAGTTTTTTAATGAACTTTTAATAATATTTATATTTGCTCCAAGATTTAAACATACTATTAATGCGGCTGCAGCATTTAAGACGTTGTGTTTTCCAAGTAGTTTAACATTTATATTTCTTATATTTTTAATATTTGTGTTTTTATCGTTTAAAGTCAGATCAAATTTTGTGCTATCAAAATTATATTTTATTTTTTTAATTTGATAATTTGCTTTTTTATTTTCTCCATAGGTTAATATATTTTTATTTTTTATTTTATTTAAAATTTTTCTTATATTGTTACTATCTATACATATTATTGATTTTCCCGTTGGAGGTGTTTTATTGATAAATTCTAAAAAGGAGTTCTCCAAGTTTTTATAATTTTTGTAATAATCTAAGTGTTCTTCATCAAGATTGGTTACAATTGAATAATTAATTGGTAGTTTTAAAAAACTACCATCAGACTCGTCTGCCTCTAATATAGCCCAATCTCCTTTTCCAAGTTTTGCATTGTTATTGAATGAATTAATTACTCCACCATTAATAATAGTTGGATCTAATTTTTGATCTGATAAAATTTTTGCTACTAAAGAAGTGGTTGTCGTTTTTCCATGTGAACCAGTAATTATTATATTTTTTTTTAAAGATACAGCGTCAGCTAATATTTCTGCTCTTGAGTAAATTGGTAATTTATTTTTTTTTGCATATTTAAGTTCTATATTATTATTTTTAATTGCAGAAGATTTAACAACTATAGTCGCTTTTTTAACATTGTTTGATGCATGACCAATAAATATTTTTATTCCTAGTCTTGAACAACTAATTGTATTTTTATTTTTACTTTGATCACTGCCCTGAATCTTAAATCCCATATTTTTCATTATTTGAGCTAATCCGCTCATTCCTATGCCTCCAATTCCAACAAAATGAATGATATCTTTTTGGCCTAAATTAATTTTCTTCATTTAATATTTTTTCTAATTCAAATTGTAAATTTGTAAAAGTACTTTTATCCGAGTATTTTCTTTGATTAAATAAAATATTATTTATTAAAGATTTATCGTAAAATAATTTCTTAATTAAATTATACAATTTTTTTTTTATATCTTTCTCCTCTACTAAATATCCATAACCTTTATTAAAATAAAATTCAGCGTTTTTATATTGATGGTTTTCTGCTGATGTTGGTAAAGGTATTGAAATAAAAGGAACATTAAAATTAATTAGCTCACCCAAAACGGAGGCTCCTGAACGCGTTATAACAAGATCAGCTAGAGAATAATAATTGTATATCTTATCTGTAAAATTAAATATTTCATGGTTTATTTTAGTTTTTCTATAAAACTCAACTAACTTATTATTCTGTTTATTTTGGCACTGTTGATACAATTTAAATTTAATTTTGTCTTTTTTTAATTTTTCAAAAATTTGTGGGAGTTGATCTGCAAAAATTTTAGCTGCTTGACTGCCTCCTAAGACTAAGATATTTATGCAATCAAGCTCACTTCTTTGACTAGTAATATTTGCGTTAATTATTTCCTCTCTTAATATGTTTCCTATTACATTGATTTTTTTTTCATATTTTTTTGGAATGCCTTCAAGCTGTTTATAAGAAACAAATATTTTATTTGCAAATGGTAATAAATATTTATTAGCTTTACCTACAATTAAATTATTTTCATAAATTACGAATTTAATTCTTAAAATTGATGCTGCTATACAAATTGGGAAAGATGAATAACCACCCATTCCGAAAATAATTAATGGTCTATTAAACAGTAAAAATAAAAAAGACCTAAAAATTGAATAAATAATGATAAAAATAGAAATAATTAGTTTAAAAGAAGATTTTTTAATTAAAGGAGATGAGGGAATCTCAATTAAATTAAGATTTTCATAATTTCTTAAATATTTAAGTCCTCTTTTATCGGTAGTTAACTTTACATTAAAATTTTTATTGATTAAATAATTTGCCAAACTATAAGCGGGGAAAACATGTCCGCCAGTTCCTCCTGTTGCAATTAAAATATTATCTTTAGTCATATAAGTAAGATTTATTTCTCGTATAATTTAAGACTAGCCCAGCTAAAATTGCGCTGCCAATTAAAGATGAACCACCATAACTTAAAAAGGGTAAAGTCATACCTGTAGCTGGTAGCAAGTTAGTATTAACTCCAGCGTGAATAAATGTTTGAAAAATTAATAACGTCGCAAAACCACTTAAAGCTATTTTAAAAAATTTATTATCTTGATTTAAACAATTTTTGACTATTCTAAATGAAATGTATAAAAAAATAGTTAATATAAATATTGATACTAAAGAGCCGTATTCCTCAGAGATAACAGCTATAAAATAATCTGTATGGGCTTCAGGAACGCGCTCTTTTAAAATACCTTCACCCATTCCCTGACCGGTTAGGCCTCCTAATTTTATAGCATCAATTGCCGAAGATAACTGAAACTTATCACCCTGACTAGGATCAAAAAAAGTAACTAAACGATTAATTATATATCCAAATTTTTCTGGAAAGAAAAAAAGTAGAGAACTAAGTGATGATAAGAAAATTAAAAAGAAAATGAATATATAAATTAAACTTACACCAGAAACAAAAACAGTAGCAACCCAAGTACAAATTAACAATATGGATTGACCTAAATCTGGCTGATCGATTAATAAAATTATAACGGAACACAGCAATATAAAGCTTAATAAATATTTAATTTGAGAATTTTTAAATTTTTCGAGTGTTAATATTTTTACTGTCATTAAAATAAAAAAAGGTTTTAGTATTTCGATTGGTTGTAATCTAAAAAAATAAAGATCTATCCAGCGTTTTGCTCCTTTTATTTCAGTTCCAATTATTGGAACTAAAGCTAATAACACAAAAGTTATAATAAATAACGGAAAAATTAATTTTAAAGATATTTCTGTTTTAATGACTGATATTAAAATCATAACTGATATAGCTATAAAGGTAAAAATAAGATGCTTAGTAAAAAAAAAATAGTAATCTTTGTTCAGTCTTTCTCCCGCAAGAAATGATGTAGAAGAAAAAGAAAAAAATAAACCTAGAAAAAATAAAACAAAAAAACTAAATAAAATTTTTTTATCTATACACCTCCAGTAATTAGTAAATTGATATTTAAATGAATTTTCTAGCATATTTCCTACATAAAATTTTAAATTCTTCACCTCTTTTTTCAAAATTTACAAATTGATCAAATGAAGCTGAAGCTGGACTTAATAATACTGTTTTGTTATTTTTTTTTTGTAGCTTAAAATCTTTAAAAATTTGAATAATAGAATTATTTAGATTTCTAGTAATTGAAAAATTTATTTTACCTTCAATTTGACTTTTAAAAAAATTAATATTTTTACCAATTAAATAACATTTAGTAATATTTTGTTTTAATTTTTCTAATTTTATTTTGTCACCCTTTTTTGGTAATCCGCCTAAAATCCAATAGATATTTTTGCTGCTAGATAAAGCTAATTGTGAAGCTTTGAATGAAGTTGCTTTAGAGTCATTAATAAAAGTAACATCTTTTTTTTTTAAAAAAATTTCAAATCTATGGGGTAAACCTTTGAAGGTATTAGTCGATGAAATAAAAGATTTTTCATTAATTCCTATTAATTTAGAAAAAGTATAAACAAAACTCATATTTTCATCATTAATATTAGAAATTAAATATTGATTATCAATTTTTAATTTTACTTTTTTGTAATTTTTATTTTCAGGAATTACTAATTTGCTTAAAAATTTTTTTCTCTTAAAAATTTTTTTAAATTTTTTATTAATTATTGCAAAATTTTTTTTTTTTTGAAGATAAAAAATTTTTAATTTTGACTCAAGGTAAGCAGTCTTGCTTCCATGCCAATCTAAGTGATCGTTACTAAAATTTAAAAAAAAGGCATAATCTGGACAAATAAATTTAGAATGTGATAATTGAAAAGAAGATGCTTCTATAATTACAAATTTATCTTCATTGTTTTTAATATTTAAAATTGGTGTGCCAATGTTTCCTCCCAATGAAGATTTAATTTTATTTTTTTCTAAAATATATGCTAATAATTTACTGGTTGTAGATTTACCATTAGTACCCGTAACTACTATGGTTTTAGATTGTTTTTTAGTTAAATAAAATAAATCAATATCTGTAATAATTTTTTTTTTAAATTTGCTAAGTTTTTTATTCTTTATTAAACTTATACCGGGAGACAAAACAATATAATCAACTTGATTAAGTGTTTGGATCAGATTTTTTGCTTTAAATTTTTTAAATATATCTTTTTTTTTATCATCCCACACTTTAAAATTCTTTATATTATTTTTATTAAAAAATTTAACCACCGAAACACCGGTTGACCCTAAACCATAAATAAGAAATGAATGATCTCTAAGTTCTTGAATTTGCATATTTTACCTTAACTTTAACGTAGCTAATCCAATCAAGGCTAGAATAATAGCAATAATCCAAAATCTAATTACAATTGTTGACTCTGCCCATCCCTTTTTTTCAAAGTGATGGTGTATTGGTGCCATTTTAAAAATTCTTTTACCAGTTAATTTGAAAGAAACCACTTGAATGATTACTGAAACTGTCTCTAAAACAAACAAGCCTCCAATAATGGCTAGCACAATTTCGTGTTTAACTATAATTGCTATGGCAGCTAGTGATCCTCCTAGAGAAAGTGAACCTGTGTCTCCCATAAAAATTTTTGCAGGAGGAGCATTGTACCAAAGAAAACCTAAACAGGCTCCAACAACTGAACCACAAAAAATAGATAATTCTCCAACGTCAGGAATATATTGAATCTGTAAATATTCAGAAAAAATTGTATTACCAACTACATACGAAATTAATGTAAATGAAAGTGCCACCAGCATCACCGGTACAGTTGCTAATCCATCCAAACCATCAGTTAAATTAACTGCATTAGATGCGCCAATAATAACAAACATACCAAAAAATATAAAAAAGACGTCCATATACCATATTAAATTTTTAAAAAATGGAAAATAAAGATTAAATAAATATTCGTGATCAGAGTATTTTATTAAAATAAATAAAGTTGTAGCGCTAATTATAATTTGACCAAGTAACTTATATCTAGACTTAAGTCCTCTGGAATTTTTATACTTAATTTTTAATATATCATCTAATAAACCTAATATTCCTAAAGCTAAACAAACAAAAATTAAAGTCCAAACATATATATTTGTTAAATCAGACCATAAAAGCGTACTAGATAAAATTCCAATAATTATAATTACCCCACCCATAGTAGGTGTGCCAGATTTTTTTATAATGTGATCGATTGGTCCGTCTTGTCTTATTGGCCCAGTTATCATCCTTTCTGAAAATAATTTGATCAAAGGTCCGCCAATTAAAAATACAACTATCAAAGAAGTGACAACGGCTAATCCAGTTCTAAATGTAAGATATTTAAATACATTTAAAAAGGAATACTGTTCAATTAAAGAAGTTAATAAATTAAACAACATTTAAATTCCTTTTATCATTTTTTTGCTAAAATCATTAAGCCCTGTGGCGTTAGAACCTTTAATCATTAAATAGTCTTTATTTGATATCATTTTGCTTAAGCTAAAATCTATATCTTCATTATTCTGTAAAATATTTCCCCTTTTTTCTCTATTTATATGTTTATAGGTGAAAAGAGTTTCTTTCCCTTTAATGAAAACTTTGTCAACATCAGAATTGTTAATAACTTTTGATAATTCCTCATGAAATTTTTTAGATTTAGAACCTAATTCTAGCATATCACCAAGTATCAAATATTTTTTAAATTTATTTTTCCTAATTATGTTAAATTTATTAATTGCAATTTTTACTGATAAAGGATTAGCATTATAACTCTCATCGATAAATTTAAACTTTTTCTTATACCTGGAGATGGTATATTTTTTTCCCCTTCCGTCAGGTGAACTAAAATATTTGAATTTTGTTAATACTTTTAAAAAATCTATTTTAAGTGCTTCCAAGACTGCTAATGACGCTAATACATTGTAAATATTAATGTCACTAATTTCAAAATTTATTCTCATTTTTTTAGCATTAATAAACACTTTTGATCTGCTTTCTTTGCTGACAATTTTTTCAATGCGCACATCTGAATCTTTATGTTTGCCAAAAGTAGAGATATTTAAATTATATTTTTTTGCTTTTTTTCTTAAATAATTAAAAAATTTATCATCTCTATTTAAGATAACTGTTCCCCCAATTTGGATATTTTCTATTATCTCTGATTTAGCTTTAGCGATGCCTTTAATATTTTTAAAATTTTCTATGTGTGCTTCACCAATATTAGTTATTATCCCAATTTGTGGTTTAATTAATCCAGTTAGTTTTCGAATTTCGCCAGTTCTGCTCATACCAACCTCAAAAATTCCAAACTTATCTTTATAACTTAAATTTGACAAACTAATGGGAACTCCAAGATGATTATTAAATGATTTTGGTGAAGAATGGGTTTTGCCAAAGTGTTTTAACAGATCTTTGATTAAATTTTTTAAAGATGTTTTGCCAGCACTACCCGTAATAGCTATTATTTTGGCTGAAGTGTATTCACGTTTTAGCTTGGCAAAGTTATTCAAAAATAAGATTGTATTTTTGATTTTAATTACTTTTTTATCTTTTTTGATATTATAAGCAGAGACAAGACATCCAGCCCCTTTTTTTTTCGCCTGATTAATAAATTTATTTCCATCATTGTTATTTCCTTTAATTGCTAAAAATAAATTTCCTTTTTTAATTGTTCTTGTATCGATTGATAGTCCATCAAATTTGTAAAATTTTGAGCTGTTAACTATTTTTTTTAAGATTAAATTATTCTGAAGGTAGTTTTGGTTTTTCTTAGACGTGGTTTTATATTTTAAATTTATTTTTTTTATAATTTTTTTATCTGAAATATTTAATATCTTGTTTTTATAAATTTGTTTTTCTTCATGACCTTTTCCTGCTACTAAAATTATCCCATCTGGTTGGGCATTTTGGATGGCTTTTTTAATTGCTAATTCTCTTTGGTTAATATTAAAAGCTTTATTTTTTGAAATATATTTTAAAAGTTGACTCCTGATTTTTTGTGGATTTTCATTCCTTGGGTTGTCATCCGTAATATAAATTTGTTTACAATTAATGTTTGCTATCTTTGCCATTAATGGCCTTTTTTTTTTATCTCTTTCTCCTCCGCAACCAAAAACTAAGGATATGTTATCTCCAAAATCTTGCTTTAAAGATTTTAAAGTTTGAAGTAGAGCGTCTGGAGTATGGGCATAATCTATAAAAACTTTAATATTGTTTTTAAATGTTTTAACTAGTTCAAGTCTACCATTAACATCTTTAATTTTTTTTAATGATTGAAAAATAAATTTCTCTTTTAACCCACATAACTTTGCTGCTTGAAATGCCATAGCTAAATTTTTAATTTTATAAATACTAAAATATTTTATTATATTTTTAATTTTTTCTAATTGATTGCTTATATCCATAATCTTTAAATTTTTTTTTCTTGCTATTGACTTAAGCTTAGAGAATGGCTTAATTTCTTTATCCGATATAATTGTAGTTTTTTTTCTTAAAATTTCTTTGAATAATAGTAGTTTTGAATTTAAATACGATTGCATGGTTTTGTGATAATCGAGATGATCTTGACTAAAATTAGTAAAAATTCCTGCTTTAAATTTAATATGATGCATTCTTTTTTGATCTAATCCGTGACTTGAAGCTTCAATAATAACGTTGTCAATTTTTTTTTTTTTTAAATAATGTAGATATTTATGAATTGAAATTGTGTCAGGTGAGGTGAGATCTGTTTTTATAATTTTACCATTATATTTTATACCCAAAGTTCCGATAGTTGCCGCTGGTATATTATTAATTCTTAACAATTGATAAAAAATATCAGCTACTGATGTTTTTCCATTAGTTCCTGTTACAGCAAAAATATTTTTAGGTTTTAGTGGATAATATTTAGAAGCTAAATCACTTAAAAGATACCTTACTTTATTTGTTTTTATTATTTTAATTTTTTTATTTTTTGTTTTATAGGCTTTAGAGCAAACTATAACCGAGGCACCTTTTTGAATTGCTTCTGGTATAAAATTTTCACCGTTTATCTTATTGCCTTTTATGGCAAAAAAAATATAATTTTTTTTGACTTCTTTACTGTTGGTTGACAGTCCAGAAATAAAAATATCTTTTTTATTTCTGGAAATATTTTTAATTAAATTTTTCAACAACATGCTGCTCAGTAAAGTCTTTATTATTTATGGCTAAAATTGGCCCAATTCTTTCTATTATTTTGCCTGCAACATAAACGGAATTCCAGCCAGAAGTATTGTAGGGGGCTTTAGTTTTAGTACCTCTATAATCATAAATAAGTTCTTTGTTTATTTTAGGATTTTCTAACATTACAAATAAACTATAATTAGGCTTATTTGCAGGAAATATTGAAATAAAAGTATTTATCCTGTTTTTTTTATTACCATAACTTTCAGCAGTTCCAGTTTTTCCTCCCACATGAAATCCGTCCTTATCTGCTAAACTTGCTGTTCCTTCTTCACTGCTTACTACTTTTCTTAAGATCTTTCGCAATTCATTGCTTGTTTCGTTTGAAATTATTTGTTCTGATTTCTTGATTTTTCTATCTTGAATTATACTTGGTAAAACTAATTTACCACCATTTACCATTGTGGCGTATAAAGATGTTGCTTGAAGAGGTGTAGTGGTAATTCCGTGTCCAAAGGATATTGTTTCTAATTTACATTTATTCCAATTAAGTTGATGCGGAACTCCGACCTCCTCTAATTCAATTTCAGGACTCTCTATCATTTTAGTTTTCTTAATAAAGTCCTTGTAATTTTCTTCACCAATTTTTTTTGCAAGAATTACTGAACCCAAATTAGAAGATCTTATTAAAATATCTTCAACTGATAAATTAGAGGGATGTTCTTTCATATCTTCAATTTCGTGTATAGAACATTTAATTTTTTTTGGGATATCTTTAATAATAGTTCTGGTTTCAACTAATTTATGTTCAAGTGCTAAGGCTATAGTGAAAGTTTTAAAAATTGAACCAAGCTCATAGACACCTTTGGTAATCTTGTTTATATATTTGTTGTCTTTAATATTAGCCCTTTGATTAATATCAAAATTAGGCAACGAAACTAAGGATATTATATTTCCACTATTAACATCCATTAATAGTGCACCGCCGCCAGTGGCCTTAAAAGTTTTAATTGAATTATCTAATTCTTTATTAATTATATATTGAATATTGCTGTCTAAAGATAATTTTAAAGGTTGCTTTAGTAAATTTTTATTTTTTAGCTCTCTATCAAAATATTTTTCTACACCAGAAATTCCATAGTTGTCATAATCAACCTGACCAATAATATGACTAAATAAATTTCCATGTGTATACATTCTTGCTTGAAAGGGTTCAAACTTTATTGCCTTTTCACCAAGTGCCCAAAATTTGTCTTTTTCAATATGGTCAATTCTTTTTTTTATTCTAAAATATTTATTTTGATTTAGTTTTTCTTTGATTTTATCTATAGGTAGATCTGGAAAGTTTAATCTTAATTTAATTAAAAAATTTTTTTTATCTTTTATTAGTTTTGGATCTACTGCTGCGTGAAAAGTATTAATATTTCTAGAGATTATTACATCATTTCTATCAACTATATCTCTCCTTAAAAGTGAAAATTGAGAGTTATATTTTTCTAAACCTAACGTATTTTTTTTATCTAAAGAAACATGAATAATTTTAATTGAAAAAATTAGTATTAGAGAAAAAAAAAAGAAAAATAATAAGTAAATTCTATCTTGGAAATTATCTATTTTTTTTAATATTTTATTTCTTTTATTTGTTTCTAAGTAATCTTCAAAATAGAAACTTGCTTGATTAATGTTATTGTTTTTTTTGTGTTTTTTTTTCATTTAGATTATCTAAAGTTGAAAATTTAATTTGATTTGAAGTGAAATCTGAGAGTGTTAAAAATATTTTTGAATATGCTATTGGTGTATAATTTTTGAAATTCATTTTACTTAATTTTTTTTCTATCTCTACAGGTGAAGAGAGATAATAAAAATCTAATTGGGTCTCATTAATATCTTTTTCTTTTGATGCTATCTTGATATTTAAGTTTGTAATTTGTTTTTCTAATAACCTTGATTTATTTTTTATGAAAGATGTAATAATTAAAAAAGCTAAAAATAAAGTAGTACAAATAATATATTTTTTTTTAAACACTAATAGCCTCCAAATCTAAAAGTTTTTTGAATTTTTTTAATATTTCTTCTGGGTGTTCAAATTTATTTTTACTTCTAATAGCGTATCTTAGTCTGGCAGATCGAGATCTATTGTTTTTGCTTAATTCCTCTTTAGATGGTCGTATTACTCTATTTTTGTAGTCATCAAATAAAGCTTTATCTTTAATGTTTTTTTCAGGAAGATACCTAGATGGTCTTGATTTATTTGATGAAAAATTAGTAAAAAAATATTTAACAATTCTGTCTTCTAATGAGTGAAAACTTACTACTAAGATTTTGCCTCCTGGTTTTAGTTTTTTGGTAGCTTTTATAACCCCGTTTATTAATTCTGTTATTTCTTTATTGACAAAAATCCTGAGTGCTTGGAAAGTTTTAGTGCTTGGATTTATTTTTTTTAAATAATTTTTTTTTTTACTTTTTTCAATAATTTGAACTAAGTCAGCAGTGTTAGTTATTTTTTTTTCACTTCGGTATTTAACTATATTTTTAGCAATTTTAAATGCTTCTTTCTCTTCTCCTAAAATTTTGATTACTGTTCTCAAGTCAACTTCGCTTAACTTGTTAACTACGTCTAAAGCTGAAATTTTATTTAGACCCATACCCATATCTAAGTCTTTATTTGATTTAAAAGAAAACCCTCTATTAAGATCATCTAATTGAATGGAAGATAAACCTAAATCAAAGATTGCTACATCAACATAATCTTTAGGAATACTATCAAGCTGACTAAATTTTTTTAGATAAAATTTAAATTTTTTTGGAAATTTTAGCTCAAATTCTTTCGCTATATGTAATACTTTTTTATCTCTATCAATTGCCTGAACATAAGTTTTAGAAAATTTAAGAATTTCTTTAGAGTAGCCTCCTCCACCAAAAGTACAATCGATGAATTTTCCCCCCAAAGATGGTGAAGATATTTTTAAAACCTCATTTAGCATTACTGGAAAATGAGTAAATTCCAGTAATGAGGTATGATTGTTCATGAATATAAAGTTGAGGCATTAAAACTTTTGTTTTCTTAGGAAGGCAGGAATTTCAAAATCTTCTTCCTCGTTAATGTCTTGATTAAACAATTGTTCTGTTTTCTCACTATTTTTTTGTTCGCTATTTTCTAAATTATGGTCTTTAGATTGATGGTCTTGATCTTCAGAAAATAGTTTTGGTGTATATTCTTCTTCGCTGTTTTCTTTTATATCTAAATTGCTTTTATCTTCATCTATATTATTTTTTTCAATATAGGATGCACTTTCAATTGAAACACCTGATGGAATATTATCTAAACTCTGTTCGGTTTCTATTGATGTGCTCATTAAATTTTCATTTTCTAAATTATTCTTAAATTCAGTCATTGAACTACTTTGTTCCTCTTCATGTAATTCGTAACTTTCATCAAGCTTAAGCGCTGTAGCGCCATAAATTGAATTTATTGTGGTGTTTTCAGTCTTAGGATTGTGAGTAAACAAGTTTTCTGAATATCCTGTGTTTCTATTTTGGATCCGTGAAACCATATTAAGAACTGTTTTATTTTCAACTTTATGACCATCAAGAGCTGTTGCAACTATAGACACTCTTATTTTGCCTGTCATGTTCTCGTCTTTGATGGCTCCAAAAATTAATTCGGCTTCGGGATCTACTTCTGCTCTAATTTTATTAACTGATTGATCAACTTCAAATAAGGTTAAATCATTCCCGCCAGTAATATTTATCAATAAACCTTTTGCTCCTTGGAGAGAATATTCATCAATTAGAGGATTATTAAGAGCCATGTCGGTAGCTGCCATTGCTCTATTTTCTCCTTCTGCTTCACCCGTTCCCATCATTGCTTTGCCCATTGAACTCATTACAGTTTCAACATCTGCAAAATCAAGATTAATCATACCTGGTCTAACCATCAAATCTGTTACACTTTGTACCCCATGTTTTAAAACATTATTCGATAAATTGAAGGACTCTTCGAAAGTAGTAGTTTCACTAGCAATTTTAAAAAGGTTTTGATTTGGCACAACTATAACTGTATCTAAATGCTTTTTAAATTGTTCCAATCCCTCAACAGCCCTTCTCATTCTTTTAGGGCCTTCATAAGAAAAGGGTAACGTGGTTACACCCACTGTTAAAATATTTAATTCTCTTGCTGCTCTTGCTATTACATGTGAGGCTCCTGTTCCAGTTCCGCCTCCCATTCCTGATGTGATAAAAACCATGTTTGCGCCTTGCATAAAATTTGTAATTTCATTTAAAGATTCATCGGCTGCTGCTTGGCCAATATCATGTTTTGCTCCAGCACCTAAACCTTTTGTTAAATTCATTCCGATTTGAATTTTTGCATGTGCTTTGCTCATTTTTAAATCTTGAGCATCTGTATTTACTGCTACAAACTCAACACCTTCCATGCCAGCTTCGATCATTGCATTAATTGCATTTCCTCCAGCACCACCAACTCCAAGAACTAATATTCTAGGTTTTAATTCTTTTAGTTCACCACCACTTACATTTATACTCATTATAGTTCTCCTTTTTGTTTATTTTCCCATATTAAATTAGATCTATTTTGAAATGCCTTTTTTCTGGCTACAATTTTAAATTTCTCAAAATTAAATGGTTCCCATATTTGGAAAGTTTTTCCAAGTCCAACAAACATAACATTGTTTTTGATGTTTGCATGGTTAAGTAGTTTTGTAGATAAGGAAACTCTGCCTTCAGTATCAAATTGTAAATTTTCACTTTCTGACAATATAGATGTTGCGAAAAAATCTCTTTTTTCTTCAAAAGGGTTTAGTGAGTCAATTGTGTTTGAAAGTTTTTCTATTCTATCCGGAGAACAAGCTTCTAATGCGGTATGGTTGAATGAGGGGTAACTTATAAAACCATTGTAACCCATTGAATTTAAATGAGATCTAAATGTCGCTGGCACTGAAACACGACCTTTCTTGTCTATTTTGTTTTCGTAACTTGATAAAAACATTTTTAGCTAAAAACCTGCTGTTAATTATATTTTTCAATCTACCCTCCATTATGGGATTATTTGGGATCTTATGGGTTTTAAAAAATTAGTCAATACTATAATATTTTGTTTTAGGTACAAAAGTAGAACATTATTTTAGGAATATTTTGCCAGACAATCTGTAAGCCGGGTTCTGTCATTAAAGATGTCATTTCTCTAGGCTTAAATTCACACTTAAGCTCAAGCGGTTAACCCAGAAGACTAACGAAAGACCGTTTTTAGTGCTTTTGCACAGTGTCTTCTCTATTTAACCTTGCTCCCAGTGGGGTTTGCCTTGCGTTTTTTGTTACCAAAAAACCGGTGAGCTCTTACCTCGCCGTTTCACCCTTGCCTT
>Ga0209335_10001751_pt1 | contig 24505 bp, 25 predicted proteins | sample COG_09_FD_184753 | JGI IMG/M metagenome (GOLD analysis project Ga0209335, IMG submission 184753) | Pelagic Microbial community sample from North Sea - COGITO 998_met_09 (SPAdes) (version 2) | ecosystem: Environmental > Aquatic > Marine > Neritic zone/Coastal water | place: Helgoland, sampling...
CTCTTCCGTGTCTTAAGACAAAGTACCATTGGCGCAGTAAGGCTTGACTTCCGAGTTCGGAATGGGATCGGGTATAACCCTTACGCAATAATCACCGGCGATGAAGTTATATATAATTAATCTATATTGTAAACAAAAAACAAACTATTTTTTATAAATATTCGTGATATTTTTTATGTATTTTCTAAGATCAACTTTACCGAATCTTTTAAAAACTTTATTTGATAAGTTCATATTAGTTAAAGCAGATGCAAATCTCTCACCTCTTCTTGGGGGTAAAAATTTAATATTACAGTTAAACATTTTTGCAACTTGAAGAATAGAAAAGCTATTTTTTGAGGATATGCTATAGTGTCTACATTTATTTTTTTTCCAAGCATCATAACACACTTCAACTGTATCACTGATATGAGTAAACCTTCTCGTTTGATTTCCAGGTCTAACTACAGTGAGTGGTGTTTTTTTTTTATATTGATCTTCAAAGATACCGATAACGGTTGCCATATTACCTTTCCCAATTTGATTTGCACCATATACATTATAAAAATAAATAACCTCAAATTTAAAATTGAACCAATTTTTTAAATTATCTAACATTTCCAAATTTTTAGCTTTAGTAAAGGCATATGGAGATAAATTTTTATCATTACCATCATTTCCAACGGTCGCAGATGTTGCAGAGTAAATTAATTTAATCTTATTTTTTAGACAAAAATTAAAAACTTCATTGGTCCCAATTGAATTAGAGTTTATACATTCATTCATCTTCAAAAAACTTTGGTAAATTCTTGAAAATTCTCCAAAATGAAATAATGAATGAATATTATTTTTATATTTACTTAAAATTTTTGTAATATTTTTGGTGTCAGAGTTTTTATAATTAACCCTCATATCTTTTATGTGATTTTTTTTACTTCCAGTAGAATAATTATCTATACTTATAATACTAAATTTAGTTTTAGCTAATAATAATGAAATCATATTAGATCCAACAAATCCCGCACCTCCAGTAATAATAATTTTATTTTTCATATTTATTTAATGTTAATGATCTATTTGATTTAGTCTAATCTTGCATTTTAAATATTTTTACTTAAAGTAAATTAATAAACTGGTCAAATAATTTGTACAATAAATATTTAGTTATAATCACTGCAGAGAATAAAGAAAAATATATATCTGACACTATAGAGTCCTGTTTGAATCAAAATAATACCAAAAGACTGAAAATAATAGTTATTTATTCTAAGTTAAAGAATGAAAAATATCTAAAAAAGAAATTTAAAAATAAAAAAAAAATTATATTTTTAAGATCTTCTGTAAAAAAAAAACTACCTATGCATGATCAACTTTATAAAATTGAAAAAGCTAATAAATTTGCGAAAGATGAATGGGTTTTATTATTAGATGGTGATGATTTATTTAAAAAAAATAAAGTACAAATTTTAGATAATTTAAATCTTAATAATAAAACAATTTACTTAAATAGTCATTTGATTTTAAATAAAGGTTTATTAATCAACTCACCAAAAACAAAAAAATATAAAAAGTGGAACTTGTTTAAAAATTTATTTAATGACTGGCCTGAAAAAATTAACACAAGTTCAATAATAATTCATACAAAATTACTAAAAAAATTTTATAAATTAAATAAACCTTACAAATGGAAATATTTAGCTATAGATTCTCAGCTCATATTATTTGCACATTATACAAAATGTCTAACAATCATCAAAAAAAACCTGACAATAAAAAGAGAGGATATAAATAATATTGACAAAAAATTTTCTAACTATTTAACAAAAATTTACTGGCTTAGAAGATATGAACAGCATAACCTTACAAGGCAAATATCAAGTAAATCAAATTTTCTTGATAGAATTATAACTATTATTTTTATGAAAATATTTAAATAATATTTTTAGAAAGCTTATTTTAATTTATGGCTCAGAATATAATAAGTGATTAAATAAAGGAAAATTCCACTTAAGATTAAAAATACTTGTGTAACTGTATAATTATAGAAAATATATCCTACATAAAAAAATATAAATAATACTAAGTTAATTATAATTCCCACAATTGAACTAAGTAAAAAAGTTTTATTAGTGAATTTTTTTATTTTTAAATATTTAAAAATTAATTGATGTAAATGATTATTGTCTGGCAAATAATTATTTTTGTGAGAAAAATTTCTTCTTAATATAGAAAATAGATTTTCAAATGCTGGGTACCAAAGTAAATTAGCAACAAAATAAGGTGAAATTGTATTATTTTTTATAGCAATATTTACTAAAATATATCCTACTAAAAAACCTAGTCCATAAGCAGCCCCATCACCAAGAAAATTCTTACCAAAAAAGTTAAATAATAAAAAAATTGTTAATGATAAAATTAAGATTTTTAATTCACTATTCAAATATTCTATATTTAAATCATGACATAATAAAAATATAAAAATAACTATAACTAAAAGATTTATACAACATAAACAATTAGTTCCATCAATTAAATTAAATCCATTTATTAAAACCATGAAAAAAAAAGTGCACACTATAATTCTAGTTACATCATAATTCATTAAATTATCTAGAAATGAGACTCTGGTATTAATTATGATTTCTTTACTAGTAAAAAATAAAAACGATAATAACAAAAATTGAGCAATTAATCTCAACTTATAAGAACTAACTAATTTTACATCTGAAAGAAGACCAATTAAAAAAAATAAGCTACAAAAAATTACTAAAATTATATCTATTTGATAAAATAAATATATAAGAATCGGTAAAAAAAAGTACGTTCCAGATAGTGGCGTAGAATTATCTGATCTCAAAAGAGATTTATGAATTTCATCTTTAGAAATTGTGTCAAGATTAATACTAAATTTTTTTAATAAAATATTAATTATAAACAAAAAAATAGCTAAAAAAAAAAATATATATAAATCATTCACCATTAAATTTGCCAACTATTTTTTTTACCTGCTTATCTAAAGAATAATTTTTTTTAAATTGAAAATTTATATTAGTTTTTTTTGATGATAAAAAATCCTTTTTTTCATCTCCTATCATAAAACAATCTGATGGTTTTAATTTATATTTTTTAATTGCTTGAAGAAGCATACCATTTCCGGGTTTTCTAAGATTAGTTTTTTTTCTATATTTTTTTATCTTTCCAAGTGGATGATATGGGCAATAATAGAAAATATCAATTTTAGCTTTAAATTTAAATAAAATTCGATTCATCTTATAATGGAAATCTAATAATTCCTTTTCAGTAAAATATCCTCTTGCAATGCCTGACTGATTAGTAATTACAATTACTTTAATTTTACACTTATTTAAAAATTTAATTGCTTCTATTGATCCTTTGAGCCATTTTAATTTGTTAATTTCATGAACATATCCATAATTTTTGATCAAAACACCATCTCTATCAAAAAAAAAACATTTAAGCATAATCTTTATTTGTATTTATTAAATGAACAGAAACAGCAAAAACTGTCCAAAAAAGCATTGCATTCCAATTACTAAAAAAGCTTCCTCTTGGAAGAAATGGAATAAAATAAGTCATAAGAAAAATTGTGTTACCAAATAAAAAAATATTTTTATGCTTCAAAGAATTTTTGAAAGAAACATAAAAAAAATATCCAAAGATTATAAAAAAAACTAAAAAACCAAAAAAGCCTAACTCCGAAATAATCTCAAAGAATAAGTTGTGTGGATGGGTTGAACAATTTTTATCTCTAAATGAAGGATGTATTTTCTCAAGATAAGTTTCTTTATTACAGTAATGTCTAAAATTTTTTATTCCAACACCTGTTAATGGAAATTCTTTTGCTATTTGCCATGCTGTTGAATAATGAGAAAAATAATGATTCTCTCTATATAAAAAATTTTTATTTTTTTCAGTATTAGGTGAAATATTTTTCTTTATAATTTGTACATTATCCACAAACATTCTTTTTATTTTTGCATTTGACTTTAAATCTGAAATATTAATTAAAATTATTGGAATTAATATTAGTACAATTGATAAAAAATATAATCGGTATTTTGAAAAAATTAAAAAGCTAAAAATAAATAATAGTAAAGTTAAAAAATTACCCCTCTCTGCTGCTAAATAAACAGAGAATAATACTATTAATATAAATGCTAATATTAAAAATAAAAAAGTATTATTATTGTTTTTATTATTGAAAAAATATGAACCTAGTGAAATTACAAAAAAATTATTAATTAAATTTGCTATCTTCAACTCATCATTTAAGAAACCTCCTAATCTGGTAAAATTTCCCTGCTGTATACTTTCATATCCAAGAATATTTTTCCCAAATATATTTTGAATTTGCAAATCAATACAAACTAAAAATATGATAATTCCCCAGTACAAAAATACTTTTTTTGTGTCGATATAATCCTTATTTAAGAAATAACTTAAAGAAATTATATAAAGACCAAATCTAATAAAATAGAATGATCTAGCTAAATCAGGATTCCTAGAGATATTCAAAAAATAATTTATTATTAAAAAGATATACAAAATAAAAATAGAGATAATTATTTTATTTTTTAAAATACTAACTAATTCATTTTTTTGTACTTTCCAAAAAAAAATAAAAACTAAAGTTAATATTAATATTTCAGAGATTAAATTACTAAACAGAAGACTTATCGGCAATATTATGATTAGAAACTCAATATAAAATGAGGTCTTTTTAAAATCTAACAAAATCATAACTATTCTTTACTTTGATTAATTTAGCAATTTAATAATTCTATAAGTTGACAGTGTTTTTTTTATAAAACTAATTAATAAATTAATTTACCAATATTTAAATTAACTTTTTGATTATAGTATAACTTTTTTTTTATTTGTATTAAGGTTTGATTTTGCAATAAATTGCATCAATAGATGCATTAAAATATGATTTATATCTTCACCTATTCCATAATTATCTATTTTACTATGTATTGAAATGGTAGAATGTTTTGCTAAATAGCCTCCACTAAAATTTGAAAATCCTATAGTTTGGAGCTTTTTTTTATTACAAAATTTAAGAACTTCTTTTATATTTTTTGAATTTCCTGAAGAGCTAATTAAAATTAAAATATCCTCTTTGTTTATATACCTTTCAGCTTGTAATTTAAAAATTTGATCATAAGAAATATCATTTGATATTGCAGAAATTAAGTAGCTATCAGAATTTAAACTTCTAATCTTTGCTTTGAGATTTGTGTATTTAGATAATCCCTTAAAATAATCACACATATAATGGTCTGCAATTGCTGCTGAACCACCATTTCCACAAATATAAATAAATTTATTTTTCTTGATAGTTTTTGTTATTAAATTTGCTGCTTTATATAAATTATCTAAATTTATTTTTTTTACAGTATTTGAAAGTGTTAGCAGATAATTTGCGAAAAACTTTTCAAAATTAACAGATTTATTTTTCTTATTCATATTTCACATATTTTTTTAGAAAGGCGTTAAAGTATAACCTTATTACACTATATATGGAATAAAAAAAATTAAACTTTAGTGATTTAGAATAAATAAAATATGCATTAATAATTTTATTAAAATGAAGTGAGGATAATGTTGATGCTCTTAATCTATAATAAGTACCTAAATAATTTAAAGTTTTAATTTTATATCCAAATTTTGAGAAATTTAACCAAAGTTCATAATCTTCTTTTGTTTTCAATTTTTTAAATTTAAAATTTCTAAAACATTTTTTTTTAATTAATACAGAAGATAGGCAAACTGGACATGATTTGACTAAATCTTTAAATGTTATTAAAGCAGGTGATTTAACTTTATAAATTTCTTTATTTTTTTCATTAATTGCTGTGAAATTAGTAAATAATATATCTGCACTTTTATCTTTTAATTCTTTAACCTGAAGTTTTAATTTATTTTTTGACCAAAAATCATCACTGTCAAGGAAAGCTATCAATTTTCCTTTTGAATGACTTACCCCAATGTTTCTACCAATACCTGCATAGTTTCCTAATTTTTTATTTCTAAAAATCTTAATTTTTTTAGATTTTTTTTTAATTTTTTCTAAAATTTTTTTAGAGAGAAATGAATTTTCATTATCAATAATTATTATTTCTGTATTTTTATATGTTTGTTTAAGTGCAGAGGATACAGATAAATAAATATTTTCCTCATCATTATAGTATGGGATTATAATTGAAACTAACATTTAAATTTAAATTAATATATTGTTATATTAATAACCTGAAATGAAAAAAAATATATATACAGTTTTAATAACTAATTTTTTTTAATGGCTATAAAATAATAGCCTAACGGGTAATTTTTTATATAATTTTTATTAATGAAAAAAAATATTTTGTCTAAAATTAAACAAATTGTAATTAGCAAAGTATTTAATAATGGTATCTTTTTAGTATAATCAAAAATAAGCGAATAAAAGCTTGAAAATATTCCTTTGCTCAATGGTTTAATTTCTATTTGCTCAAATCCAGAATCTCTAAATTCTTCATATAAAAGTTGTTCTGTAAATCTAAAATAATCATTTGGGCTATAATGTATTTTAAATAAAAAAGGTACAGAGCCTATTATTCTTCCATTTACATTTAATGTTTTGTTAGAAAAATTAATTACATTTTTATAATTTTTTATATGTTCCAAAATATTCATTAAACAAACATTATCAAATTTTTGACTCAGATCTTCATCGTGCTCTAAATCTACTTTTATTGTTTTTTCATCCTTAGGGAATTTATCAGCAAACTGAATTGTGTAAGTCCCATTAAAATATTTACTTATATTATGAGAAAAATCATTTCCCCCAAGATCAAGAATTGTGCCAGATAATTCAGTTTTAGATGCTTCAAGTATTTGCAATATTCTTAAAAAACTGTAATTACGTGATGTATATTTAATGACAAATATTAAAAATTTAAAAAATGAAACCATTAGATAGAAATCAGTTCGTAGCAAGAAAATTAGGTAAACTCAACAATCAAATTGTTCTAGATATTGGTTGCAGAGATCAAATATTTAAAAAATCACTCTTAGGTAATTATAAATATATTGGAATAGACTACGATCAAGAGAATGAAAATACAGAATATATTAATCATAATCTTGAGCAGGGATTACCTAAACAAATAGGAAAAATAGATATTATAAATGCTATGGATGTTTTAGAACATGTTGAAAACATACATGATATTTTTAATGAATGTTTTAAAAAATCAGAGCAAAAAATTGCTATAGCACTTCCAAACATGGCTTATTATAAATTTAGACTTACTTTTTTATTTTCAGGTGAAATAAGTGGTAAATATATTTTTCATTCAAAGAAAGTTGTTGATAGACATAGATGGCTTACTACATATTATAATAATATCAACTTTGTAAAGGCAAATACTCCAAAAAATTGGAAAATAAAGCATTATAATTTTATAGCGCAAAGAAAAAGAAACTTTATTTTTTATCATTTAGAAAAAATTCTTTCAAAAATATTTCCAAAATTTTTTGTATATGAGAATATTTTTATAATTGAAAAAAATTAATTTAAAATACAGCGAATTTTTTATTTATTTGTATAAATTATTTTAAATCCAAGAAAAAGTTCATGCATGACTTAACATTGATGACCAAAAAAAAATTGTTAAAATAACCTTTTAAAATAAATTATATCCTATATAAAAATTTGTATTTTATATGAAAAAAACATTAGCAATTGTAGTTTTAACCTGGAATGATTTTGAAAATACAAAAAATTGTATAAAAAGTATTTATCCACAATTAAATAAAAAAACAAAATTAATTTTAGTAGATAATAATAGTGATGATAAAATTTATAGTAAAACAATAAATTGGTTAAAAAAAAAATACAAAAATAATTATATAAATTTAGAATATAATAGAAAGTTTGATTTTAGAAAAAATATTATAGTTCTTAGAAATAGTAAAAATTTAGGATGTGGATTTGGTCACAATACTGGGTATAAATTTTCCATAAAAAATAACTTTGAGTTTATAGCTAGAATAGATAATGATATGGTTGTAAAAAAAAAATTCTTTTCTAATTTATTAAATCATTTTAAAAATCCTGATGTTTTAGGTGTAAGTCCAAAAATAATGTATAAATTATCTCCTAAAAAAATTTGGTGGATGGGGACAACTATTGGTAATAGTTTAAAGTTTCAAACGCACATGAGAGATTATTCATATGGTTTGCTAGACAACAAAAGAATAAATGGTGTTATTGAAACTGATGCTATTGCAGGATGTGCCTCTATCATGAGAACATCAAGATTAAAAAAAGTTGGATTATCAGATAGAGATTTCTTTTATGGACCAGAGGACGTAGAATTTTCAAGAAGAATATATGACAATCCTGGAAGCTTAATTGTGGATAGAAATATTAAAATTTTTCATGCCGTTACTCAAAGTTTTGTAAATTTTTCAAGAAGAAGAATTTATTTTGAATATAAATATAGATTGGTTCTGATAAAGAAAATTGGAACTTTTCAAGATAAATTTTTTGGTTACACAATTTCACTTATTAAATTTTTGTTATATTGTTGTTTATTTATGGTTAAAAGACATAGGGTTAAAATTGTACCAGTTTTTTTTGCTATCAAACATTTTATTGAGAAAAAACTTGGCGATTATGACAGGAAAATTGGACCTATATTTTAAAATTTATAAATAAATTACTTCATCAAAGTATTTTTTGGTCTCTTTTTTGTGAGTAGTAACTATGATTATCTTATTTTTTTTAATTTTTAACAAATGTTCAAATATTTTTTTTTCATTTTTTTGATCTAATGATGAAGTAGGCTCATCTAATAAAATCAAAGAAGGGTCATCAATAATAGATCTAATAATACTTATTCTTTGGATTTCCCCTCCAGACATATTTTTAAGCGAAGAAATTTTTTGATTTTTAAAAAATTTTTTAATATTAAACTTTTTTAAGTTAAATTCTTTCAAATAAAAATCTACATTCGATTTAAATAATCTATTTTCATTCTCATTTTTAGGGTAATCCAATAATATATTTGTATATAAATTTTCATCTATTATTGAGCTGTCTTGAGTAGCAAAACCTATCTTAAAATGTTTTGTTACTTGGTTTACTTTAAATTTTTTATTATTAATGAATAATTCACCTTTTAGTGGGGAAATAAATCCAGCAATAATATTTAATAATGATGTTTTTCCAGTTCCACTATCTCCAAATATCCCATAAATTTTTCCGACTTTAAATTCCAAGTTTATATTGTTTAATTTCTTAGATAAAAATTTTTTGTCTTTTTGATTAAAGTTGATTTGGATATTTTTTAAAGATATTTGATTTACATTCTTTTTAATTATGTTGCTGATTTTTTTTTCATTTTTTAAATCATTATTAATATATTCAACTGCTTTTATATTAAAAAAGATCATACTCCAATTTTGAGAAATTTTAGCAAATGATGGTATCATTCTTAATAGAGCTAAAGCTAAAACTGAATAATCTAAAATAAATTGATCAATTGACAAATGTTGTTTTCTAAAAATGATAAATAAAAATAAAATTATAAATATCTCAAATACAAATTTAGGAACTGCGTTAATTACTCCAACTGCTACTCTTGAATTATAGTATTTGTTTAAAAAGAAATTAAATCTGTTAACAAATAACTTAGACTTATTTTTTATTTTTATTTCTTTGAAAAGACTTAATGTTTCAGTTAAAGTTTTAAATAATTTTACTTCATTAATTGCTCTAATATTGCCCAATTTTTTGACGAAATGTAAAAGAATATAAAGGATTGATAATAATAACAAAGAAAGAAAAAAAATTTCAGTACTCAATTTTATTTCAACCAAATTTGATACAAAAAAAACTAAAATTATTAGGTATATAATTTCACCAAAAATTGCAATTAACAGACCAAAAATTCCAATAAACACATTTTCAATATCTTTAATAACTTTCTTAATGTAATCTGAAGATGTATTTTTTTTAAAAATTTCAAATGACTTTTCTAAAAAAGATTTGAGAATATTTGAAGACTTAAAAGTTGTTAAATTAAAAATTAAACTTGAGTAAAAATATATATGATAAAGTGTAATTATATTCTTTAAAATTAGTAAACCAATCAATAACAAAATATAAATTTCTGAGGCAGATAAATTAAAAAAATAGTCACTTAAAATTAAGTGTATGTTAGTTAAAATTTTGGCTACAAGTCCAATCTCAACTGTACCATTAATTATTAAAAAAAATGTACTTAAAAAAAGAATTTCAAAAAAAGCCAAAAAAAGTTGTAAACTAAAATTTATTGAAACCTTTATCCAATCTTTAAGATCTATCTCTCGCAAAAAAAAAGTAAATAAATTTCTAGAATTCATTCAATTTCAGTAGGTTCAATAATTTATCTATTAATATCAATATTATTTCTTGAATTTACAAAAAAAATAATTTTTGCAATTAAATTTAATTGTTAATTTATTATAATTATATATATCAATTACTAAAATTTATATATGAAAATTCTTATTACAGGTGGATCGGGATATGTTGGTTCAGTATTAATACCAAAATTATTAAATGATGGTCACAAGATTATTAATATCGACACTCAATGGTTTGGTAATTATTTAGAGAAGCATAAAAATTTAAAAAATATAAAATCTAATATTAAAAATATTAATGAAATAAAATTTAATGATATTGAATGCTGTATTCATTTAGCATCAATAGCTAATGACCCAATGGCTGAACTTGATAAAAATTTAAGTTGGGAAACTTCAGCTTTAAATACTCATAGGTTAATGGAAAAATTAGTTAATAATAAGGTTAAAAGAATAATCTATGCCTCTTCTGGATCTGTATATGGAATTAGCAACAAAAAAAGGGTAACTGAAGAAATTAAATTAAATCCTATTTCTTTGTATAATAAAGTGAAAATGGTAACAGAAAGAGTAATTCTTTCATATTCAAATGAAATTGAAACCTTTATTATTAGGCCTGCAACAGTATGTGGGTATTCTCCAAGAATGAGATTAGATGTAACAGTTAATGCTTTAACATTTTCAGCATTACATAACAAACTTATTAAAGTTTTTGGAGGAAATCAGATTAGACCCAATATTCATATTGAGGATATGTGTGATATATATAGATTTTTTATTAGAGCAAATAAAAATAAGGCGGGAATTTATAACGCAGGATTTGAAAATAAAAGCATTATAGATATTGCAAAAATTGTAAAAAAAATTATTCCAACAAAAATAAAAATAATTAAAGACTTAAATGATCCACGAAGTTACAGGTTAGACTCATCAAAACTAATTAATGCTGGATTTAAACCGAATAAAGTAATTGGCGACGCTATTAAAGATTTAAAAGTAAATTATGATAAAAAAATTCTTGTAAATAAATTAGATTTTTATTCTTTAAAATGGCTTAAAAAAATTTTAAAAGAAATTAATTAATTTTTTTTAAAAAATTGCTGAATATTTTTAGTTATATAAATAAGTTCTTTCTTAGTTAAAAAGTTGTGAATTGGTAGACTTAAGATCTCTTTAGAATAATCTTCAGTTTTTTTTAATTGAATTTTTCCATACGACTTAATAAAAGCAGGTTGCCTATGGATTGGTAATGGATAATGAATTGCTGTTTGGATTCCTTTATTTAATAAAAATTTTTTTAAACTATCTCTTTTTTTTGTTCTAATTATATACTGATGAAATGTAGGTTTTGAAATTTTTTTTTCAAAAATAGGTGTTTGCACATAATTTTTTAGATTTTTAGTGTAATAATTTGCAATATCATAAAATTTATTATTTAATTTTACGATCTTTTTCAACATTATATTAGCAAAACCTGCCTGAATATTATCAAGTCTTGAATTCGTACCCCATGTTATTGACAAATTTCTATTTCTTAATCCATGGTTTCTTAATAGTTTTAGTTTTTGATATAATTTTTTGTTATTTGTAACTATCAAACCTCCATCTCCTAAAACATGAAAATTTTTTCTAGGATGTAGACTAAAAATTCCAATATCTCCTAATGTACCCAAATATTTTCCTTTATAAGTTCCTCCAAAAGCATGAGCCGCATCTTCAATAAATATAAGATTATATTTCTTGGCTATTTTTTTTATTTGAGTTATATTTGATGGAATCCCTGATAAGTGAACTGGCATTATTGCTTTTGTCTTTTTAGTAATTTTTTTTTCAATTAAATTTACATCCATATTTAAAGTTTCATCCACATCTACCAGAATAGGTTTGCAATCGGCATATGCAATAGCTCCACAAGTTGCAATGAACGAGTTTGAGACGGTAATAATTTCATCATCTTTGTTAAAATTTAGAGCCTTACACGACATAATCATGCCTTCTGTCCAATTACCTATTCCAAGTACATACTTAACATTAAGAAATTTTGATATTTTTTTTTCAAATTTAACTAATTCTTGACCAAGTATAAAATCGCCTTTGCGTCCTATAAATTTAAACTTTTTAACAAGATCTTTTTCAAAAAATTTAAATTCACTTTTAAAATCAGTAAAATCAATTTTCATTATAAAATTCCTCAATTTTTTTGATCATCTTATCTAGTTGTTTTCTACTAATAAATTCATGAACAGGTAAAGATATAGTAGATTTAGCTATATTTTCTGTAACCGGAAAATCTCCATTTTTATAGCCATAAAATTTTGATGCGGGCTGTAGATGCATGGGCACAGGGTAATGTATCTTTGCATCGATCTTACTTCCTCTTAAAAAATCAACTAGCTTATCTCTTAATAAACAATTTTTTACTCTGAATTCATATAAATGGAATACCTCTCTGAGAAAGCCTTTTCTTTCTTTTAAAACTAAATTTTGATTTTTAGATAATTTTTTATCAAGATAATGTGAGTTTTTAATTCTATTTTTCGTTATGTTCTTAATCTTTTTTAATAAATGAATACCTACTATGGCCTGAATTGAGTCTAATCTTGAATTATAACCAAATATTTTATTTATATTTCTGGAGATAAGGCCGTGATTTCTTAAAAGCATTAATTTATTATAATAATCTTTATTATTAGTTAAAATAAAACCTCCATCTCCCCAAACGTTCAGATTTTTTAAAGGGTGCAAACTAAAACAGCCCATATCACCAAAATTACCAGCTAATTTTTTCTTTCTTGTAGCAAGTATGGCGTGACATGCATCTTCAACTATTGGTAATTTATATTTTTTTGAAATTTTTTTAATCTTATCCATATCGCAAATTCTACCACTCCAATGTACTGGCATTATTGCTTTTGTTTTTTTTGTAATTTTTTTTTCAATCTCATCAGCATTTATGTTGTAATCTTCTTTTGTATCTACAAATATTGGTTTTGCACCAGCAGTAACTATTGCTCCAATCGTTGCATAAAAAGTATATGGGGTTGTGATAACTTCATCTCCATCTTTAACACCCAAACATTTTAAACTTAACATCAATGCATCTGTTCCACTTCCAACAGAAATTACATATTTACTTTTAAGCAGAGTTTTTATCTTTTTTTCAAAAATACCAACAGGACTTCCTAACGTAAACTCATTGGACAATATTAGTTTTTCAATTTCCTTAAAAATAATTTTATAATCTTTAAACTGATTAGTTAAATAATTATGTTTTATTTTAAGATTTCTATCATTGGCATATTGTTTAAGTAAAAATTTATTATCTATTTTCATATTCTGTATTTTTTTTGTTAAAACTTAAATGATTATCAACATAAAACTTTATTGTTTTTTTTAAACCACTTTTTAAATCATATCTTGGTTTCCATTTAAGTTCTTTAGAAGTTTTTTTGCATGAAAGATAATAGTTTAAGTCCTTACCTTTTCTATCAGCAACCTTGGTCACAAGTTTTTGAAAATCATAATTAAATTCTTTGCAAATAAGCTTAATTACATCTTTGATATAGTAATATTTATTAGTGCAGAAATGATATTTTTTTCTTACTTTACCTCTTTTTACAACTTTATAGATTCCATTATTAAAATCTTCGTCATAAATAAAGTCTCTTCTACTCAGCCCACTTCCATGAAGAGGGAATTTTGTATTTGATTTAATTGAATAAATCACTTTTGGGATTAATCTGTATAATGGTTGATGTCGCCCATAAAAGTTTGAAAATCTCACTATAATTGATTTTGGATTTTTATTGTTATTGTAATTATCTAACAAAAACTCTGTATTTAATTTAGAAATAGCATATGGAGTACTTGGTGAGAAACTTTTACTGTATTCATCTATTTGTTTTTCAGATGATCCAAATATTTCGGGTGTTCCAATATAAATAAATTTTTTTAAAAAATTCATAGAGTTAATCTTTGTAATTAAATCAATTTTTGAGTTAAAATTAGTATCAAAATAGTACTTTGGATTTATCCAACTTTCATTAACCATGCACACAGAAGCAAAATCAATTATATATTGAGGTTTAATTTGATTTACTAATTTAATAAGTTTTTCAGGATGTTTTTTTAAATCAATTTTAAATAATTTTAACTTATCTTTTTTTTTATATGAGAGAATTTTTTTATTTCTATTAGACGCATACGTTCCGTAAACTTTAAAATTTTTTTTTTTTAATAGATATTGAGAAAAACTATATCCAGCAAAACTTGATGCTCCTAAAATTAATATTTTTTCCTTCATAATTTAATATCTAAAATTAAATCCTAGCTTAGCATCCGTATGGTATATAGAATATTTTATAAATTTCTTATTATTAAATATATTTTTACAATTTACTCTGCTCTTATCGTAAATTATATTTTTTACTACATCAAAAATTTCTTTTTTAGTGTTATTTTTTAAGAAAAAATTTTTTTGCTCAGGATATAAGTGTAAATTTTTACTAAAAATACTGTGCAAAGGTATTATTTTATTACTAACTTTATCATAATACCGCTTCAAAATGAACATATCATTGGATTTTGTCAAAATCATCATATTAAGCTGAGTAGCATCTATACAAAAAAAATCTGCTTTAGATAAAACGTTCATTGAATTAATTCCTCCAGCTGAACAAATTATAAGCTTTGCTAATTGTATCAGATTACATTGAATTTCTTTTTCTTTTTCACTTTCAACTACAAGTTCTAAATAATATGGATTTTTAATTTTTAATTTTTTTGTTTTTTTATGAATAAATCTCACAACTTTAATTTTTTTTTTTATTAAAAAAAATATTGATTTTTTTATATTTTCAATAGATGAACTTCTAGAGGAGGAAATACCATAAAACTCATCATCTCTTATATGGACACAAACAAATTTTTTTATATCTATATTATTTTTAACTATAAAAGAGTCTGTCACAAAACTTTTTTGTTTAATTAAAGGTAATAAGTAATTTTTAAATTTTTTTTTATAATTTTTTTGTAATTTATTATAATCACAATTAGGATTGGTTGCTTCATACTTCCAAGGATTAACACTGCATATATTACTGTAAGTAAAAGGATGTAAAAATAAAAATGTAAAAAAATTATTTAAGATTATAATATGATTGCCATAAAGATTTTTAATATAGTTATTTACACATAAATTTTTTGGTGCAATTAAAATTAATCTATATTTTTTTTTTTTAAGTTCGTTGCTTTTTATTAAGCAATCTAGCTGTTGAACAAATGCACCAACTTGATAAAAATTTATATCTAAAATTCTATATTTTGAAAAATAAATTAAAGTCTGAAATGGTAAAGTTATAAAAAGATAAACTAACGAGATTAAATGTTTTAAAAAAAGAAAAATTTTTGAAATATTATTTTTATAACTATTATTGAAAAAATCTAATAATAATAAAAACCTTTGAATAATGTTTAATCTTGGGCCCCATTTTTTTCCATCAAATTCTATCGGAGGTAAAGGTAAAAACATAAATAAGATATACTTTTTAATATATTTATTCATAACTTGTTATTACCAAAATTTTATTTTATAGCTATCTCTGTTTTATGAATATAAGTGATTACATAGTAAATTTCTTCCTTAAAAGAAATATTGATACTGCTTTTGGAGTTACGGGTGGTGGAGCGATGTTCCTAAATGAGGCATTTAGAAAAAATAAAATTAATTTTATTTTTACACACCACGAACAATCGGCATCTATGGCAGCTGAGGCTTATACTAGAATAGCAAAAAAACCTGCAATTTTATCTGTTACAACTGGACCTGGTGGAACTAATGCTATCACAGGTGTAACTGGTGCTTGGATAGATTCTATACCAATGATTGTCATTTCAGGCCAAGTTCAAAAAAAAGATATGATTAATAGATCTAAAACAAGGCAAATAGGGGTTCAAGAAATTAATATTCTTGATATTGTAAAACCAATCACGAAATATTCAGTTTTAATTAAAGATGAAAAGAATTTAGAAAAAATTTTAAATGATGCTTATTTTCATGCTACTACAGGTAGGCCTGGCCCAGTGTGGATAGACGTTCCATTGGATGTACAATCTAAAAAGATTAATTTAAAATTAAACAAGAGGGTAAAAAAAAGTAGTAATAAAAAATTTATAGACAAAAAGAAAATAAAAAAATTTATTGAATTATGTTCTAAAAGTAAAAGACCAATTTTGATTGCTGGAAATGGCATTCATATAGGAAATGCTGAAAATGAATTTAAAAAATTTTACAAAAAAACTCAAATTCCAATAATAACTTCATGGAATGCGTCAGATTTAATTGAAGATAACAATAAACTTTTTGTTGGCAGAATGGGTCTGTTTGGTGAGAGATGTGCAAACTACGCTATCCAAACCTCTGACTTAATTATTGTTTTAGGAAGCAGACTTTCACAACCTATGATTGGTTATAATGCAAATTTATTTGCGCCTGAAGCCAATAAAATTCTAGTTGATATTGATCAAAACGAAATAAAAAATAAAGGACTTAATCCATCTCTCTATTTTAATTATGATATAAAATTAACTTTAGAAAAATTAAATAAGCAAAAATATCCACAATCAATAATTTATTCAAAATGGTTAAATAAATTAAAAAAATTAAGAAAAAAATTTCCAGTCACACCAGTAAGTGAAAATATTAATGATAAAAAAGCTAATAAAATTAATTCATTTAGATTTATAAAAATTTTATCTAAAAATTTAAGTGGAAATGAAACTATTGTTACTGATATGGGAACTAGTTTTACTTGTACAATGCAAAGCTTTGAAATAAAAAAGAAACAAAGGCTTTTTACCTCATCAGGTCTTGCGGCAATGGGGTTTGGTATTCCAGGAGCAATTGGCTCATATTATGGAAATCCAAATAAAAAATTGGTTTGTATAATTGGTGATGGAGGAGCTATGTTTAATCTACAAGAATTACAAACCATTGTTTCATACAACATTCCTGTTAAAATTTTTCTAATAAATAATGAAGGATATTTAACGATGAAATTAATGCAAAAAAAAAATTTTGATAAATTTGTAGGTGCTTCAAAAAAAAGTGGGTTATCTATGCCAAATTTTCTCAAAATCTCAAATGCATTTAAAATAAAAAATCTAGATATTAACAGTGAACAAAAACTGGAAAAAAATATCAAAAAAATTATTAACTCAAAAGATAGTTTTTTTACTCAAATTAATATGCCTGGCTTTCAGGAATTAATTCCAAGAGTTCAATCTAAACTTAAAACTAATGGAGATTTTGTTCCAGCAACTTTAGATAATATGTATCCATTTTTACAAGAAGAGGAGCATGAAAAAATTATTAATGATTTAAAGTCATGATTTTTCAAAACAAAAATATATTAATAACAGGTGCTTCATCTGGTTTAGGGTTGTGTTTAACTGAACATTTCAACAAAAAAAATGCAAACTTAATCTGTGTTGGTAGATCAAAGTTAAAAATTAAAAAAATATTAAGACATTTAGATAACACGAAAATTGATTTTTTAAGTTTAGACCTAACAAAAGATAAAAATTTAAAAAAATTGTTGGGATTTTTAAAAAAAGAAAAAAAAAAAATTGATGTTATAATTCATTGTATGGGTGGCGGCTTTGGAAAAAAAGATCATCTTATAAATAAAAAAGATTTTGAATTTCTGATGAAAGTTAACCTTGGTGTGTCAATAGAAATTAACAAATACATCATTGAAAACAAACTATTTAGAGACTTAAAGATTATTCATATTGGTTCAGTGGCATCAATAGAAAATGTTGCTTCTGTGGGATATTCAACTTCAAAAGCAGCGTTAATTGGATATGTTAAAACTGTTTCAAAACATTTTTTAAATAAAAAGATATTTATTTCATCAATATTACCGGGAGCTTTTGAATATAAAGGAAATTCTTTTGAAAAACTTAAAAATAGAAATTTTAAAGAGTACTCTAAATTCATTAAAAAAAGATTGCCTCTTGGATACATTCCAAAACCTGATGAGATGACAACCATGATTGAATTAATGGTTTCAAATAAGGGAAAAATGTTTACTGGAAGTTCAATAATTTTAGATTATGGTGAGTCAAACTCATTTAGGTTTTAAAAATGAAAATATTTACATTAAAAGAAATTGAAATTTTATTAAAAAAAAATAAATCCAAAAAAAAAATTGGACTATGTCATGGTGTTTTTGATATTCTTCATGAAGGGCATATCGAACATTTCCAGGAATCTAAAAAGTTTTGTGACATTTTAGTTGTCACCGTTACTTCAAATAGCTATGTAAACAAAGGTCCAAACAGGCCAATAAACAATCATTTTAGTAGAGCAAAAATGTTATCATCATTAAAATATATCGATTACGTCGCAATCAATTATAATCCAACATCTGAAAATGTAATAAAATCTCTTAAACCAAATATATATTTTAAAGGAAAGGATTATTTAGGAAATACAGACCATACCAATAGACTAAATTCTGAAATGAATGCTCTTAAAAAAGTAAAAGCAAAACTTTTAATTACAAAATCTGATTTAAAAAGTTCATCAAAACTTATTAATAAAAATTATACAATTTTTGATAACACAAAAATCCAAAATTATCTTTCAAATCAAAATAGAGAGTACTTGCTCAAAACATCTTTGGAGTCCTTGAGTAAAATAAAAAATAAAAAAGTATTAATAATTGGTGATATAATTTTAGATCAATATAGCTACGTCAAAGTTATGAATAAACCTATAAAAGAAAGTATATTAGCAGCACAATTTATCAAAACTGAAACATATAGTGGAGGTGTTTTAGCAGCAGCAAACAATCTAAAAGGTTTTTGTAATAATATTACTGTTTTGTCAGCATGTGGAGATGATAATTTTTCTAAATCAATAATAAATAAAAATAAAAAAAATTTTAAGAATCAAATTTTTTTTCAAAAAAACACAACTACAGTTACAAAAAGAAGATTTGTTGATATTGGTTATAATAGAAAAATGCATGAAGTTTATTATATGAAAAATGAATTTTTAGATGAGAAAACTGAAAAAAAAATTGTTAATTTCTTGAATAAAAAATGCTCTACTTTTGACTCTGTAATTTTACTTGATTATGGGCATGGCCTGGTAACTAATAAGATTGGTAAAATAGTACAAAAAAAATCTAAATTTTTGAGTGTTAACTGTCAAACTAATAGTGCAAACTTAGGGTATAATTATATTACAAAGTATAAAAAAGCTAATTATGTTTGTATTGATGAGCCAGAGATAAGGCTGGCTATTTCAGACAATATTTCAAGTATTGAAAAATTAATTAAAAAATTATCCAAAAAAATCAAAAGTGGTATAATAACAATTACTCTAGGTAAAAGAGGCTCTATTTCATATATTAATGGTAGATCAGTTAAAGTTCCAGCGTTAATCACTGAAAAAGTTATTGATACGATTGGAGCTGGAGATGTCTTTTTGGTGATAACCTCAATGCTTAACTCTATAAATACCAACTCAATTGTAACAAATCTTGTTGGTAACGCGTGTGGGGCCCAAAAAGTTGATATAATTGGTCATAAAACTAATATTGATGTATCTCAGGTTATTTCTTCAATCAAACATTTATTAAAATGATAAAAAGTAAAACTGCAGTTTTATTAAAACAAAAAAAAATTGAAAATCTCGATTTAATTTTACAAAAACCAGGCGAAAACCAATTACTTGTAAAAAATATTTATTCTGGATTATGCCATACACAGCTAAATGAAATTGATGGTAAACTTGGTATTGATAAATATTTGCCTCACTGTTTTGGTCATGAAGGAATCGCTAAAGTTGTTGAAGCAGGAAAAAATGTAAAAAAAATTAAAAAGAATGACTTAATATGTGTTAGTTGGGTAAAAAATTCGAACAAAGATGGAGGTGGAGCTGTTTATATTAATAAAAAAAATGCAAAAAAAATAAATGCTGGTCCTGCAAATACTTTTGGGGAATATTCTATTATATCTCAAAATAGAGCATACACCTTAAGTAAAAAAAATAAATATCTTTTAGAGTCTGTTGTTCTAGGTTGTGCAATACCTACAGCATTTAATGCTATCTTTAACGTTATTAAGCCCAAAAAAAAAGATAAAATTTTAATTATTGGGATGGGTGGTCTTGGGTTGTCGTGTTTAATTGGTTTAAATCACCTGAAATGTGAAAAAATTTACTGTTTAGATAATAATAAATCTAAACTTTTATTTAATAAACACATTAAGTCAATTCCAATTTTTTTTAAAAATAAAAAAGAAGAAAAAAAATTTCTTAATAATAATTTGGATACATTCGATCATGTTATAAATTGTACAGGATCAAGTCATATAATTTCAAACTATCTATCTTTAGTTAAAAGTCTTGGTGGAAAATTTGTTATGATAGGAAACACAAAAAAAAATCATGTATCAAAAATAAAATCATGGGATATTATAATGGGTAAAAATTTATGTGGAGCGTGGATGTCTAGGGAACCTTTTGATGATAATTTTAAGAAATTTGAAAAAATATTCTTAAAAAATATTAAAATAATTAAGAAAACTCTTAAACTTAAAATTTATAATTTAAAAAATATAAATCAAGCTATAAATGATTTTAGAGATGGAAAAATAATTAGAGCAATAATAAAGTATTAATATGCCACATTTTGATTTTGGATATTTTAAAAATTCATTAAATAGAAAAAAAGTTTTTAAAAAAAGGTCGATTCTAACTAAAATAGTAGCCTCATCCGAAGGAAAAGATTATTATGATGGTGACAGACAGTTTGGATTTGGAGGTTATAATTATGATGGTCGATGGATAAAACTTTTACCAAAGATTATTAAAAAATATTCTATTACAAAAGAATCAAAAGTTTTAGAAATAGGTTGCAAAAAAGGTTTTTTTCTAAATGATCTAGATATTCTTTTACCTGGTATTAAAGTATTTGGGATAGAAGATCACGAATATCCTATCAAAAATTCTATGCAATCAGTTAAAAAAAAAATTAGAAAATCAAAATATTATAATTTACCCTTTAAAAATAATAGTATTGATTTTTTATTTGGTTTTAGCTGTATCTATAAATATAATTTGTTTGATTTAGTAAATACTTTAAAAGAAATTCAAAGAGTATCTAAAAAGTCTCTTATAAGTGTTGCTTCATACGAAACTCAAAAAGAAAAAGAAATTTTTGAAAATTGGACATTAATAGGAAATATCTTATTACATAAAAATGAATGGAAAACCCTTTTTAAAAAAGTGGGTTACAAAGGTGACTATTATTTTACTACCGCTAAGTCTTTAGGATTAATCTAAATTTGTTGCAGTAATTCTATTTATTTTTTCATCTGAGTCATTAGAATATAACCCAATAAACCATCTTCCAGATTTTGTGTTCCAATCACAATTTTTTTTATTGTCAATTTTATCAACTCCATGTTTAACAGTTGCGTAACCAAAGCCTAGATCTCCACTTTCAATATATGGTTCAACATCAAATTTTTTATTTTCTTCAGACATTGTAAAAAAGCCACCACTTTCATAATCTCCTCCATCCTCTCTTTTGCTTGCGTAGATCGATATAAAAAATTTTTGGTTATGGCTTGGATCATAGTGTGTACCTAGACTTCCTCCAGGAGGATATTTAAGAACTTGGATTCTATCTACTACTCCATCTTTTGGAGTATTTTTTTCAAATTCGTTAAATTTTTTTCCTCCTAAGAATTTAAGTATTCTCCATCTTTCATTTATTTCATCAAACAATTTATACTTATCTCCATTCCAATGAAAAAAATATGCAGAATGTTTAAGAGCTTTAATTGAATAATTGCCAGAAACTTTTTTATCAATTACTCTATGAAAATCTGGACAATTTTCAGTCATTTTATGAAAAGAACTAGGCTGACTCTTAATAAATTCAAAAAAATTATCTTTAATTGTTTCAATAAATTTTTTCGAAAAAGCTTTTTTTACAATAAAAATTTTTCCATTGTAAGTTTCACTAATTATTTTTTTTACTTTATTTTCATCTTTAATTGATTCTTTTAAATCTGTATATTCGATTGTTTCTACACCAGTGCTGTAAATTGGATTTGAACTATTTTTTTCTAAATCCCTCCAATAGTCAATTGGAAAAGTCTTGCTTAAAAATTGATTCATTATTTTAAATCTTTAAGTGTCTTTAAAGCTAATTTCATCCAGGGACCAACATACTTATAATGAGGAGAAGTTACAATATTTTGGTCTACTACAGCAGGCTCATCAATAAAAATTGCACCTGAATTTTCAATATCGTCCTTCCAAGCATAATATCCAGAAATTTTTTTGTTTTTAGTAATCTTTGCAGAAATTAACATCATCGTTCCACTGCATATCGCTGCTATTAATTTATTATTTTCATAAAACTTTTTAACAACATCAATAGCCTTATCATCAAGTCTCAATAATTCCATTGATTTAACACCTCCTGGCAATATCAACATATTATAATCGCCGACTCTTAGATTTTGTAAATTTATAATTTTATCGTCTTTTTGGGGTGGAACCTTAGTTCCAAAATATCCTTTTACTATTTGATTACTTTGATTATACACTTCGACCTCAATTCCTTCTTCTTTTAACCTGTAAAAAGGATATATAAATTCATGATCTTGAACTAGTTGACTGGTAATTATTAATGCTTTCATGAAGTTATTTATATACTTTTATAGTGATCATTTTCAACTCTATTCTTATATTTTAGAAGCTCTTAAAAGTAATATTTTTCCCTCAACTTTAAAATAACTAGCAAGTTGTTTAAGTGTGTATGATTTTACTATTTCACCAGTGGTTATAACTGTTTTATTTTTTTCAGAAATAATTTTTCCATCAAGGATAATTGATGCACTTTTATCATCGTATGATTTTAAAGATTTAAAATTTTTATAATACGAAATATCAATTTTTATATCATTTAATTCATATCTTTTTTTTTCATTTAAGTTAGGGATCTTAAAAATTGGATCATTTTTTGTAAGTGCTCTTGAATTTTTTAAACTTTCGTAACCTTTTTTGTTTCTTCCGTAATTATCTTGCATTCTGATTAAATCATTTTTAAGATATGGATTTTCTATTTCTAAAGCATATAAATTAGCATTATTACTGGCTTTAATTCTATGAAATAAACCAGGTCTTAGTACCAAAATAGACATAGATTTATATTTTTTTATATTTTTTTTGTATATTCCAATTTGAACTTCGGCTGTTCCTTTAAGAATTAAAAAACCTGTTTTTTTTTTGGGATGACAATGAAGTGAGGTAGCAAAACCTTTTTTTATTTTTAGGTAAGTAATAGCAATTTTTTTTTTATTACGAAAAATATTATATTCCTCCCCCCAAGGTTTATTAATTACTCTATTATCGTAATTTAATTTCATTTTTATTTTCTAAAACACATTATATAATCTTATTTGTATTAATTATCTATTAAAAGAACTTTATAATAACAATTAATAAAAATGATGAAAAAAAATGTTATCGCAATAATTATGAAAGATAGCAAAATACTTTTACAATTAAGAGATAGTAAAAAAAATATTATCTTTCCCGGTAAATGGGGGTTTTTTGGAGGAGCTTTAAATGTTAATGAAAGTCATTTTAAAGCGATTAAAAGAGAGCTTTTTGAGGAATTAAATATAAAAAATTTTAAATCTTTAAAATTTGTTAATAAATATTTCAGCGCAAAATACAAAAGTTTCTTTTATATATATATTTTAAAACTAAATGAAAAAATAATTCTTAAGGAGGGTTATGATTGCGATGTATTCTCTCTCAATAAAATGTTTCATGGAAAAAAATCCAAAAAAGATGGCATTTTTTACCAAATAGCAGAAAATAATTTAATGAAAAATATAATGTTGTTAGCAAAAAAATTTATCTAGATAATACTAATTTCTATAAAATAGGTTTTATTTTTCAATATTTACATTGATATTAAAAATTTTTTTCAGTGCATAAATCAAGCCAATTGAGCTATTAGTACTGGTCAGCTGCACGCATTACTGCGCTTCCACATCCAGCCTATCAACG
>Ga0209335_10001759_pt1 | contig 24436 bp, 24 predicted proteins | sample COG_09_FD_184753 | JGI IMG/M metagenome (GOLD analysis project Ga0209335, IMG submission 184753) | Pelagic Microbial community sample from North Sea - COGITO 998_met_09 (SPAdes) (version 2) | ecosystem: Environmental > Aquatic > Marine > Neritic zone/Coastal water | place: Helgoland, sampling...
GTTTGGTGATGGCCATTCTAAAAAGTACGCAACTCTTACTTCTTTAGCAGCTGCATTAGCTACTGAAGCGTTAAGAGAGAAAGCAATCATCATACCAAGTATTGTGCTTATTATTTTTTTCATATTTCCTCTATATAGTTTGTTAATTATGGGGATTTAAAATGAATTTTTGCCTTAAGTAAACAGATAGATAATGCAGGCTGGGTGATATAAATAATACAACTTCAAAGTGTATACAATATTTCTTGATTTAATTTAGCAATTGTCTACTAATTTATTTTATGAGCTCACAAAATAGAACTAATATCCCAAATTCTTTAAACGAACATTGGATGCCGTTTTCAGATAATAAAAGTTTTAAAAAAAACCCTAGATTAATAGTAGAGGCAAAAGGTGTTTACGTTACTAATCATGAAGGAAAAAAAATGATTGATAGTAGCTCAGGATTATTTTGTAACCCACTCGGTCACGGTAGAAGAGAAATCACTGAGGCTGTAACAAAACAATTAGAAAAATTAGATTATTGCCAACCATTTAACCAAGGATTTGGTGGGTCATTTGAGTTAGCAACAAGAATAGCAAAAAAAACTCCAGGGGATTTAAATAAAATTTTCTATACAATTTGTGGGTCAACAGCAGTAGAAACTGCAATTAAAATTGCAGTAGCTTACCATAGAGCAAAAGGTAATGGACATAGATTTAAATTTGTAGGAAGAGAGAGAGGTTATCACGGTATGAATATTGGAGCGACAACAGTAGGTGGAATGATCAATAACGTGAAAGCTTTTGCAAGTATTCTTATGCCAGGAGTTCAACACATAAGACATACTCATTTACCAGAACATAAGTTTGTTAAAGGGCAACCTGAAACAGGCGCAGATATGGCTGAAGACTTAGAAAGATTGGCAACAAATTTTGGAGGAGAAAATATTGCAGCTTGCATAGTTGAGCCTATTGCTGGATCAACTGGAACTTTAGTTCCACCAAAAGGTTATTTAAAACGTTTAAGAGAAATTTGCGATAAACATGGAATACTTCTTATCTTTGATGAAGTAATAACTGGTTGGGGTAGAACAGGTTCAGCGTTTGGAGCTCAAGAGTTTGGCGTAACACCAGATATAATGACAATGGCAAAGGCAACAACGAACGGTGTAATTCCAATGGGTGTAGTTGCTGTTAAAGATGGAATTTATGATGCAGTAACCGACGCTTCATCTGCTCCAGAGGGTGCTCCTGAATTATTCCATGGCTATACATATTCAGGAATTCCAGCAGCCGTTGCAGCAGCCTTAGCAGTTCAAGATATTTTTGATAAAGAGGATATTTTTAAAAGAGCAAAAGACATGTCACCATATTTTCAAGACGGCCTACATTCATTAAAGGACCTTGATGTAGTAACTGGTATTAGAGGTTATGGGATGATGGGTGGTATCGATATTAAAATGAAAGACAAACCTGGTAAAGCTGGTTTTCAAACTTTCAAGCATTGTTATGATGCAGGTGTTAACTTTAAATCTACAGGTGATACTTTAATTATAGCTCCACAATTTATATGTGAAAAAAAACATATAGATGAAATAATAGAAAAATTAAGAGCAGGTATTTCTAATTACGCAAAGTCATAAATGATTATTGGAGTTCCTAAAGAGATCAAGCTCCAAGAGCATAGAATTGGACTAACTCCAGATAGCGTTAAAGTACTAACTCAAAAAAATCATGAAGTTTTAGTTCAAAACAATGGAGGTTTCGAAGCAGGTTTTACTAATGAAGACTATAAGAAAGCTGGAGCTAAAATAGTTGATAAAGCAGAAGAAATTTTTAAATCTGCGGAATTAATTGTAAAAGTTAAAGAACCTCAAATGAATGAAATTAAAATGATTAGAGAGAATCAAATTATTTATACTTACCTTCATTTAGCAGCTGCAAAGGAATTAACAGAAGGTTTAATAAAAACAAAGTCTATCTGTATAGCTTATGAAACTGTTACAGATGATAATGGCCGATTACCTTTACTAGCACCGATGAGTGCTGTAGCTGGAAGGATGTCTATACAAGCTGGAGCTCACTCATTAGAAAAAAATCAAAAAGGAAGAGGTTTATTAATAGGAGGTGCACCTGGAGTCGAACCTGCTAATGTTGTAATTTTAGGAGGTGGTGTTGTTGGAGAAAATGCAGCAATAATTGCTACTGGTATGAGAGGCAAAGTTTATGTTGTTGATAAATCAGAAGAAAGATTAGCTCAATTATATAAAATATTTGGCGATAAGATTATTCCAACTCAGAGTAATAAGATTGATCTAAACAAGTTAGTATCAGATTGTGATTTATTAATTGGAGGAGTTTTGATTCCAGGTGCAGAAGCGCCAAAATTAGTTACAAAAGAAATGGTACAAAATATGAAAAGAGGATCAGTTGTCGTAGATGTTGCTATTGACCAAGGAGGTTGTGTCGAAACAAGTAAGCCCACAACTCATGCGAATCCAACTTATATAGTGGATGACGTAGTACATTACTGTGTAGCAAACATGCCAGGCGGTGTACCAAGAACCTCAACAATGGCTTTAAATAAAGCGACTTTACCTATGTTAGTTAAGTTAACTGATGATGGTTACAAAAAAACCTTACAAGAAAATAGAAATTATTTAGCTGGATTAAATGTATATAAAGGAAAAATTACTTTCAAAGGGGTAGCTGACGCATTTAACTTGGAGTACACACCAGCAGGCAAAGTATTACTAGATTAGATATAAAATCTAAGTCATTTTGGGTTTTTTAATAGAATTTGACCCATTATGTTCTTGATAAAGATTTGTAATACAGTGTATCTATGCAATATTTTCTTGATGAGTTCAGAAATCAAATTTCAAAATCATGATTTACTTAATGAAAATGTAAATCCAGTTAAAGGTAAAGTGAAATTGACAGATCTACTTATGAGACTTGAAGCAGAAAAAAAAAGAGAGAGAAAAAGCAATATTGCTATTTCGGTTGCGACCGTTTCAGCAGTAGCTGCACTCGGTGTGATATTAAGTCTTTAAAACTAGAGTCAATATACTAATTTTAGCTTATTTTTTATTAATTTTTAAATTTTAGACAGTTGTTTCTATATATTAATTAAAGTAATTCTAATTAAAAAATGAATATTGCTTTTTTTATTGGCGAAATGAATCTTAGAGGAGTCGCGAACTCGACATACCAATATTCTTATTACAACAAATTGATCTTAAAAAATAAGTCAATAATCTTTTATGATAAAAACAACAATCGAAATAAACAAGAGGTTATAAGAAAATTTAAAAGACAATTTAATGTGATTGGAGTAACTAATTTAGAAGACATAGATAGATATAAAGATAAGCTAGGTTTAGAATATTTATATATTCAAAAAGGAGGAAAGAAAGACCAGTGGACATCTAGTCGTATTAAAACAATAGTTCATTCAGCCTATCCACAAAAACTAAAAGAAATTCACGGTGATAAATATGCATTTGTATCTGAATGGTGTAGTAGTAAATTTTCTCAAAATAAAATTCCTTATGTTCCCTACATAGTCAAAGTTGATAAAAGTAAGGATAATTTAAAAAAAAAATTAAAAATTAATAAAAATCAAATAGTATTAGGGTGTCATGGAGGCGATAGCAGTTTTAACCTTAAATTTGTTCAAGATACAATAGTAGATATTGTTAACGAAAGAAAAGATCTTACTTTTTTGTTTTTAAATATTAATAAATTTTGTAAACATCCAAGAATAATTTTTTTAAAAGGTTCAGCAGATGAAGTTTATAAAAAAAAATTTCTTAATACTTGTAGTGCAATGATTTATGCTAGAAGTTTAGGTGAGTCATTTGGTTTATCTTGTGGAGAATTTGCTTATTTAAATAAACTAATAATTTCATATAAATTTAATAGACATAGAGCTCATTTAGATCACTTGTACAATAAAAATTATATTGAATATTCCTCACGGAAAAGCCTTTTTAACATATTAAAAAACATCGATAAAAAAAAATTATTTGAAATTAAAAAAACTAAATATTCAAAATATAATTCAAAATTAGTTATGAAAATGTTTAAAAAATATTTTTTAGATAAATCAAAAAATATTAATTTTTCAGTTTTAGATTATTCTGCAAATTATTTAGCTCATTTTAGAATGGCTTATTATTACTTAAGACACAAAATTTATGGTTATTATTATAACTACATAGAGTCAAAAATTATTTATTAATTTTCATTAGATTAAATGATTATTTAATTTCTTTTAAATCAGAAATCATCATTTCTTTAACCAATTCCTTAAAATTAGTTTTAGGTTTCCATTTCAATTCTTTTCTTGCTTTAAAAGAGTCTCCACGAAGTTCATTTATTTCTGTAGGTCTAAAGTATACTGGGTCAACTTTAATTAAAACTTTACCGTTTTGTTTATTATATCCAACTTCTTTTAAACCTTTACCTCTCCAAGAAATTTTAATATTGATGTATTTAAAGGCCTCTTCGACAAATTGTTTTACTGAAAAACTCTTACCAGTCGCAATTACATAGTCAGAAGGTTTTTTAGCTCTAAGCATTAACCACATGCTTTCAACATAGTCTTTAGCTGATCCCCAATCTCTTTTCGCATTTAAATTTCCCAAAGTAAAAAATTCTCTTCTATTTTTGGCTATTTCACTAACAGCTCGAGTTATTTTTCTAGAAACAAATGTTTCTCCACGTCTAGGACCTTCATGATTAAATAAAATACCATTAACTGCAAATATTCCATATGCTTCTCTATAATTAACCGTAGTCCAATATGCAAAAAGTTTTGACACTGCGTATGGACTTCTTGGTCTGAACGGAGTATTTTCGTTTTGAGGAATACCTGTATTACCAAAAATTTCTGATGTCGAAGCTTGATAAAATTTTGTTTTTTTTTGTAATTTTAAAATTCTAATAGCCTCTAAGATTCTTAAAGTGCCTAATGCGTCTGCATTTGCTGAATATTCTGGTATTTCAAAACTTGTATGTACATGAGATTGAGCTCCGAGATTATAAATTTCATCTGGTTTAGTAGACTGAACGATCCTCAAAATATTACTCGAGTCTGTTAAATCTCCATAATACGGTATGAAATTTTTAGATTGTTTTATATCATTATAAATATGGTCAATTCTTTTAGTGTTAAAACTTGAGGATCTTCTTTTAACACCTATAATTTTATAACCTTTTTTGATTAAAAAATCTGTCAAATGTGAGCCATCTTGTCCAGTCACACCAGTAATTAAAGCAGTTTTTTTTTTCATAATTTATTAATCATCAATAATTTTTTTGTTAAAAATTTGACCATTTTATCATCAATTTTATTAGCATGTAAGCCAATAAAGAAACCTCTCTTGTCAATTTCTTCTGCATTTTTAAAATATTCTTTTTTTTTGTTTAATTTATATAATTTAGCAACTGGCTGATTTAAAAAGTTTCCACTTATGATAGGTCTAGTTTCAATTCCATTTTTATTTAAAAATTTTAAATATTTTTGTTTTTTTTTTATAAACTTTTTACTAATTAATATAGGTAATCCAAACCAACTTGGATTAACTTTTTTAGTAGCGTGTAAAAATTCTATTTGATTGTTCCAATTATTTAATTTTTTAATAGAATTGATAATTTTTTCTCTATTATTAGCTCTTATTTTTATCATTTGATTAAGTCTTTTGAACTGATTTAAACCAATGGCAGCTGTTATGTCCATTGGTCTTAAGTTAAAACCAGAATTAATAAATCTAAAATCATTCTTGCTTTTATTATTATTCAAACCTCTATCCCAACCATGCGCCCTTAAACTATGAATTATTTTGTAATCATTGTAATCATTGCAAACTATCATTCCACCTTCTCCAGCTGAAATTTGATGTGAAACAAAAAAAGAAAATGTTCCAAATCTACCAAAGGTTCCTAAATATTTTGAATTATACTTGGATCCAAGAGACTCACAGGTGTCCTCTACCAAGGTTAAATTATTTTTTTTTACTATTTTTTTTAACTCATCCATATAAGTGGAGTTTCCTAAAACATGAACAGCTAAAATAGCTTTTGTTTTTTTTGTTATTTTTTTTTTCAAATCATTTAAATCAATATTGAAAGTTTTAAGATCTACATCAACAAATTTTGGTTTAAGACCAGCTTGAATTATTGGCCATAAAGAAGTCGACCAACAAATTGTTGGTATTATGCATTCACTATTTGGTTTTATTTTCCCTTTTAATTTTGGATTAACTAGCGCAAAGAAAGCTAATAAATTTGCTGAGGAACCTGAATTTACCATTAAGGCGTATTTCACACCTAAATACTTTGCAAATTTTTTTTCAAATTCTTTGGTAACTTTGTTCATAGTAATAAACTTACCGTAAGATAAAATTTTTCGACCTTCTAAGATATCACTTTTAGAGAAAGGGTATACGACAAGAGGATATTTAAATTGCTTCATTTGTTTTTTATCGTCCTGAGGTCATGTTCTAGCATATCAGTTACAAGAGAATTAAAATTAAATTTCCTTTTCCACTTTAGTTTTGATTGAATTTTTCTCGGATTCGCTATTCGTGTCTGGCTTTCTTTTTTTCTAAATAATTTTTTATCAATAATTAAATGTTTCTTATAATCTAATTTGACGTATTTAAATGCTTTTTTTAAAAAATCTTCAACACTCATAAGTTTTCCTGTGCCAATAATGTAATCTGCAGCTTTCTTTTCTTGATTTATTAACCACATTGCGTAAACGTAGTCTTTTGCATGTCCCCAATCTCTTTTAGATTTAATGTTACCTAGCTTGATTTTCTTTTGTAATCCAAGTTTTATTTTTGCGACTGATTTTGATATTTTTCTTAAAACAAACTGATCATCTTTTCTAGGAGACTCATGATTAAAAAGAATCCCAGTTGAGGCATGAAAATTAAAAGTCTCTCTATAGTTTTTTACTAGATAATGACTAGCAACTTTAGCAATACCATAAGCTGATTTTGGATTAAAGTTTGTCTTCTCATCTATTTTTTTTGATATATTTTTACTATACATTTCAGAGGAACCTGCAAAAAAAAATTTTGCATTCTTATTAATTTTCCTTACAATTGATAAAATTTTATGAGTAAAGTTTAAATTTACATCAAATGTATAAAACTCATCATTAAAAGAGTGACCATCACGTGCCTGTGCTGCCAAATGATAAACTTCATCAGGCTTAATTTTTTTCACTATATTTTTTAAATGATTGTAATTAGCTATATCTAGTTTATGTAGTTTTATTTTTTTATAAATATTTTTAATCCTCCAAAAATATTTAGAGTTATTTGCTTTAAAATCCTTCCTTACAAAGCCGTGAACTCTGTATTTTTTTTTTAGTAGCAGTTCAGCTAAATATGATCCATCTTGGCCTGTGATACCTGTTATTATAGCAATTTTTGACATACTTGTTTATATCTTATAGAGATTTAATATCATAACTATAAAACTATGCAGACTAAGAATGCAAACATTTCTTATCAAAAAAATTGCAAGATTTGTGGAAATAATAATCTTAAAAATGTTCTATTTATAAATGAACAATATATTTCTGCTACTTTTGTAAAAACTAATGAAAACAATAATTTAACTAAAATTAAAACGCCTTTAACTTTAGTTTTATGTTCTGAAAATGAAGAAAAAAATAATTGCGGCCTATTACAATTATTAGAAATTACTGAGGCAGACCTTCTTTATAGACAGTATTTTTATAGATCAGCCACTAGCGATACAATGAGAAAAGATCTACAAAACGTTGTCGAAAGCGTCAAAAATATATTGAACATAAAAGATAATGAAATAGTAGTAGATATTGGTGCAAACGATTGTACTTTACTTAACTTTTATCCAAATAATCTAAAATTAGTTGGTTTTGAACCTGCTCAAAATATAAAATTTATCAATAGTGGTAAAAATATAAAAATATTTCCTACATACTTTAATGCAAAAGATTTTGAAAATAATTTTACAGAAAAAGCAAAAGCAATAACATCATGCGCCATGTTTTATGATTTAGCGGATCCAAAAAAGTTTGCTAAAGATATTGATAAAATCTTAGACAAAGAAGGTGTTTGGTGTGTACAAATTAGTTATCTTGTGTCTATGTTAAAGTACAATAATTTTTACGATATTTGTCATGAACATTTATCTTATTACTCAATTGAAACCTTTGAATCAGTACTTGAAGGTTTGAATCTTAAATTATTTTTTGCGGAATTAAACGAGGTCAATGGCGGTAGTATTAGATTATTTGTGTGCAGAAAAAACAATAATATTTACAACAAAGAAAAATTTACAGATCAATTAAAAAAACTTAAAATTGAAGAACAGCAGTATAATTTAAAAGCAGAAAAAACTTTTAAAGAATTTCAAAATAAAATTGACAGCATAAAAAAAAAAACTAATTTATTTGTTGATAATATATTGAACTCACAAAAAAAAGTTTTTGCTCTAGGCGCTAGTACAAAAGGTAATATCTTATTGCAACATTTTGGCTTAGATAAATCCAAAATTCCTTACATAAGTGAAAGAAATCCTGAAAAAGTAGGATTAAAATGTTTAGGATCTGATATTGAATTAATTTCTGAAGAAGATGCTAGGTTAAAAAGTCCAGAGGCATTCGTAGTTTTGCCATGGAATTTTAAAGATGAAATTATCAAGAGAGAAAAAGAGTATCTAGATAATGGAGGGATTCTTATGTTTCCAATGCCTTACCCTCATACTGTTGACAAAAATGGTGAAAAAAAACTTTAGATTTATTTATGTTTTTAAAAAAAATTTGGCTTAAATTAACAAATTCAAATGAATTTAAAACACAAAAATTTCTTCAGGTGAGAGAAAATGCCAAAATTGAGTTTAAAGAAAAATTTGAAAAAAAAATTCAATTAATTCATGAAAAAATTAAAACTCAAAAAAAACTTAATTTTTTGCACTCTGGACATGCCGCTGACATAGTTAATCTTTTGCCAGTTATAAAAGAGTTATCATCAGATCATGAGTGCAATCTTATTATTAATATCAATAAACCTTTAAAATACTATTACAAACACCCGGCACAAGGCGTGTTTATAAATGAAAAAATTTTTAGTATGCTAAAACCCTTATTAGATAATCAGGATTATTTAAATAGCGTTCAAGTTTTTAGTAACCAGCCTATCGATATAAGGTTAGATATGTATAGAGATATGCCAATAAATCAATTGTTTGATAATATTACCTACGCCTCTATCGCTACAGGCATCCAACCTAATTATAGTCAGCCATTTTTAAAAGTTCAAGATCATTCTGAGTTGACTAATAAAATTATTCTTCAAAGAACTTTTAGGTACAGAAATGATTTTATAAAATATGATTTTTTAAATGATTATAAAGACCTTTTTTTTGTTGGTACTAAAGATGAGTTTTTAGATTTAAAAAAAGAAATAAAAAGTTTAAACTTTTATAATTGTAAGAGCTTTTTAGATATGGCTAGCATCATCAAGTCTTCAAAATTTGTTATCGCCAATTCGTCCATAGCCTTCCCTATAGCTGAAGGTCTAAATAAACCTAGGCTATTAGAGTCATGTCCTTATTTTCCTGCCGCTCAACCTCACGGATCCAATGCTTACAATTTTTATTTTCAACCGCATTTCGAAAGCTTATTTAATAAATTAATGAAATTAGATTAAAAATAAAAAGATTAAATGTTTAAAAAAAAATTTTTTTCAAGATTATATAAATTTATAATTTATAAAATTTTTAAACTTATCTATGGAGAAATTTACTCAATTATTAAACCTGATGACAATGCCGAAATAAATGAAAAAAAAATTACCATAGAGAGAAATAACTATAAAATTTTTTTTTGTAGTAACTCAACTTTATATACGGATAGAGTACATGACACTGCAATAATAAAAGATAACAAGATTGTTGAAGGTGCATCTTTTCAAATAAGAAATAATATTTATCAAGAAAGTAAAAATAGTTCAGTATTTGAAAAGGGAACACCTAGATTTAGAAAAAAAATAAAAGGTACAGTTTTATCACTGTTAACTGGTGGGGGTGGAAATTCTAATTACTGGCATTGGTTATTTGATGTTCTGCCTAGATTAGAAATTTTAAGTCAAAAAGGAAAAAAAGCTGGGGACGTTGATTATTTTTTATTTCCAAGTTTAGAGCAAAGGTTTCAATTAGAGACTTTAGATGAGCTCAATATTCCTCAAAGAAAAAGATTATCAAGTAAGTACTATAGACACATAAAAGCTAATCAAATAATAACAACATCCCATCCATATATTTTTTTAAACGACCCCTTTAAAGACTCTTTAAATATACCATTATGGATATTTGATTTTTTAAGAGATAAATTTTTAAATAAAATTGATAAAAATAGTTTAAATAAAAATTTTCCTTCTAAAATATTTATTAACAGAAAAGATGGTAAAACAAAAAAATGGAGATTTATTATAAATGAGCTTGAGGTAGAAAATTATCTTAAATCGGCAGGATTTAAAAGTTTTACTTTAAGTGACTACAGTTTTTTAGATCAAGTAAAATTATTTTATCATGCAAAAACAATTGTTGGATTACATGGAGCGGGATTTGCTAACATTATTTTTTGTCAACCAGGAACAAAAATATTAGAATTTAAATCTAATTCAGCCGGTGACGCCATAAAAAATTTAGCATTAAATAATAAATTAATTTATAACGATATAAGCTCAGATCCAAAAACAACTGACTACGAATATCAAGCTGGAGATATAGAAATAGATTTAAAAATACTTCAAAAAAGCTTAGGATAAATTTTAAATTATTGCTATTTAATCAAAAAAAAGTATAAACTCTTACCATGGATGAATTGAAGCCAATACTTTTATTAATTACAAGTGGTTTGCTTTTAAGATTTGCGTTAACCTTCACTGGTCAAGCATGGGCTAAGTCACATGCTCAAACTGTAACTTTTATGGTTCTTCCTATTATTACTTATATTATCACTAAAACAATTTCAGGAAACATAGCTTTATCTCTTGGAATGATAGGAGCTTTATCTATTGTCAGATTTAGGCATCCTGTCAAAAGTGCCCTAGAGTTAGTGATGTATTTTGCTTTAATAACTATTGGGATAGCAACTAGTGTAAGAACTAAATGGGCAATACAATTAATTATATGTACTATATTAATAATTATCCTGGTGAAAATTGTTCAAAAAATCTCCAACAAATTTGGTAAATCATTTTATAGTATGTCATTTAATGAAGGGAATATAAGCAATACATTAGAAATAATCTCAAAGAAAAAAATTGAAGTAATTGAGAAAAGTGAATATTTGGTAAATTCTCTAAATGATAATGAAAATAATCAGTTTACTTACAGATTAAGCTTTAATGACAAGAGCTCTTTAGAAGAATTTAAAAGTAAATTAAATAATAACCAAAATATTCAAAAAGTTAATGTAGTTTATAATTAATAAGTTTGATGAAAAAAATTCTATTTTTTTCTTTTTTTTTAATATCTTTATTTAGCTATCTCTATGCTGTTGAAAACAAACCTATACAAAAATATACAGGTTGTAATAATGAAATATCTGAAGATTATTTTATAAATTATAACAAAATTAAAATTAAAAAAATTGAAATAGACGTAAGTAATTATAAAAAATGGACAGTAAACAATATTAAGATTTTAACAAACCCCACGCGATTTACACCTAACGAACTTAAAATAAATTTTAAAGGCGATGTTAAAGTTACTTATGAAGATAATTCAGTATGTTTTTTTAAAGCTAGAATAAGACACAGCGGTGATGCTAAGGACCATATATCATTAAAAGAAAATTCAGTAATCCAAAGTATTGACGTCCGATTGATAAATGGAAACATCAGAGGAATTACTAAATTTAAACTTTTTAAACCTAATGTTAGAGGTAATCTTACAGATGTTGTTATTCAGACCCAAATTTTAAGAGATTTTGGGTATCTGGCTCCAAGATCTATTAAAGTTGATGCCAGAGTTAACGAAACAAAATCTATTATGTTATTCCAAGAAAAATCTTCTAAAGAATTATTAGAATTTAATAATAGAAGAGAAGGACCTATTCTCGAAGGAGATCAAAAATTCTTTTTTGAGCTTGTTAAAGATATACCTGACAATCAGTTAAGTAACTGGTCTGTTGGCGCTCCATTCTTAAGAAACAAAAGTAGTAAAGTTATGTTATCTAAATTGACAAATGCAAACTTAATTAATCGAAGTGAAGTTCACAAGGAAATTTCTTTAAGTGCATTAAATAATTTAAATTTAATTTACCTCTATTGGTCTAATAGATTTCAAGATGAAAAAAATAATTTTTTCTTTTTTGATTATGATTTAGATAATACTTTATTAGCTTTTTTTAACTCAAATAAAATAATTGAACTAAATACTTATAATTTATTTATGCAATCAACTAATAGCCAACATGCACTAAGCGCAAGTAATAGAAAGTTCTATTGGAATTCTATTGAAAATTATTTTGAACCTATTCTTTATGATGCAAATCCTAATATAGATTTAGATTTTTCAACTACTACATCAGCTTCAATACGATATCCAATATCAGAGTATTTTGGAAATTCTTTTGATAACTTGGATAAAAAACTCTCAAAAATTGATATAGATAATCTCTATGAACACGTAACTGTTTCTGGGCTTGATCTCTCAAAGAAAGACTTAAAAAAAAAACTTAACAAAATAAATAAAAATTTAACTAGAATTAAAAATAATTTCTATAAAAATTCAAATAAAGAAGAAATTAGTTATAACAATTTTAAACCAATAGATAATATCTTGAGTAAATTTAATGCAAATCTTAGCGAAATCGATCCTAGTACCTACTTGATTAAACATGATGGAAACAAGCTGCTTAAATGTGAAGTCTATCTAGAAAATTGTCAGTTTTATGAAATTTCAAATAAAGATTTAGTAAGATTATTAGAAGGAGAATTGGAAGCTAACAATATTAAACATCAATATATTGGAAGAAATTTTGATTTAAATAACCTAAATTCTAAAAATAAATACCGTTCACAAAAATTTTTGAAATCAAAAATCCTTTATGAAGATGGTATAGATGTTTATACAGACATTGAAAACAACATTCTGAAAATAAATCAAACTAAAGTTGGATCAAGGGCATATCTTATTAATAGTCAACTTGAAGATACAACTATAATTTTTAATGGAATAAATATAATAGATAATATTAATGAAAATAGTAAAATATCTGTTCCACGTAATTATCCTATTGATTCAAAGGGGCTGACTGGATGTTTATCTTTAATAAATATGGATTTAAAAAATATTAGTATAACTGCAAAAAATTCAAGTTGTGAAGATACAGTAAATTTCATTAACTCTTCTGGTACAATTAATAAAGTTATTGTGCAAAATTCTTTTAGTGATGCTTTAGATGTAGATTATTCAAATTTAAAATTTAATTATATTGAAGTTTCTTCAGCGCTAAATGACTGTACAGATTTTTCTTCAGGTCAATACGAATTATTAAGGTTAAAACTAAATAATTGTGGTGATAAGGGCATCTCAATAGGTGAAAAATCTACAGTAAAGATAAAAACTATTGATGTTAATAAAGCTGAAATAGGAATAGCAACAAAAGACAGTTCAATATTGAGAGTAAATGATGCTTCATTAAAAAATTTAAATACTTGCGTGTCAGCGTATAACAAAAAACAAGAATTTCAAGGGGGATTTATAAAAATGAAGAATCTTAAGTGTGAAAATTATAAGAATCGATTTGATATAGATAAATTGTCAAAAGTTTTATTGAATGATACTGTACAAAATAATTCAAATTAACAATATATGAGCTTTAGAATTGAAGAAAAACTATTCATTAAAAAAGAAAATTTAATTCAGTTTCAAGAATTTTTGATTAAAAAGTCTGTCAAAAAAATTTATCATCCAAGAATTATTCAAAGTCTTTATTTTGATAACATTAATCTCGACATGTATACTGATTCTGTTGAAGGTTTAGCACCGCGAAAAAAAATTAGAGTACGAAATTATCCTGATGATAGTAAAAAAAAATTATATTTTGAAATTAAAAATTCAGCAATAGAGGGTAGATTCAAAAAAAGAACAATTATAAGTGATGCTGAATTTAATGAAAAAAAATCTCATGGTTTATTTGATAACCAATATGGTATTTGTTATCCTAAACTTTATGTTAGATATCAAAGAGAATACTCACAAGTTGAAGATGTCAGAATATCAATTGATAGAAACATTCAATATATAGATTATAAGACGAATTTAAAATTTGATGATGAAAAAATAATTGTTGAACTAAAGACCTCTTTTAATAAAAATTTAGATGAATTGATGCAAAATTTTCCAATGCAAAGAATACGTTTCTCCAAGTATTGTTTTGCAGTTGAAAATTTATATCATCAAAATTAAGGTTAATATAATGTAGCTGGTAAAGTGTTGTTCACTTAAATTCTTTATTGTATTCTAAGTTTAATCTATTATAAATCTATTCGGTTTAAATGGCGAGGTAGCTCAGTTGGTTAGAGCACAGGACTCATAAGCCTGGGGTCGGCGGTTCGAATCCGCCTCTCGCTACCAAAAAAAAGTTATTATATGAACAATTTATCAATGTATTGCTTAACATTGGAACCCAGTCACGAAAAAAAAATTATTGATTTAAATTATATTCCAGTTGGTCTTGGTATAAAAAAATTTTCTAATAATTTTTTAAATGATAAATCTGGAGTTAATATTTCTGAAAAAAATTCATATTATGGAGAATATACATTCCACTATTGGATTTGGAAAAATTATTTAGAAAAAATTAAAACTGAATGGGTTGGTTTTTGTCAATACAGAAAATTTTTTATTGAAGAAAAAGCAGATAGAAAGAATATATCTTTCGATCAATTAAAAAATATTTCAGTTAGTTCAATTAAATATAACACTAATGATTATGATTGTATTTTAGGTAGTCAATTTTCTGTTGAAAATTACAAATTAATGAAAATATTTAAAAAACATTTTTTTAAATTTTTATCCAAACCATTGGTTTTATTTGTTAAGAATAAAAGAACTATTAAATTTCATTTTGATCTATTTCATGGAGAAGGTAACTTAGATCACGCTATTGATTTATTGAATGATGAAGATAAAGAGGATTTTAGAAAATTTGTTAATTCAAAAACATCATTTAACCCCCACAATATGTTTATTTGTAAGACCAAATTATTAAATGAGTATTACGAAATAGTTTTTCCATGGTTAAAAAAGTGCGAAGAAATATTTGGACATAAACAATTAAAAGGATACGGGATGCAAAGAATTTATGGTTTTTTAGCTGAAAGATTTTTATCGTATTGGTTTTTAAAGAATTATAGAGTCAAAGAATTACCAATTATTGTTAAAGATTTATCAGATTATAATGTTTTATAAGTTTTACAGAAATCCTTAAATGTAGAAAGTCTTTTATCTTTAGGAGAAAGTACACACTTTTTATTTGGCCATTTAATTTTCAAATCTTTGTCCATCACATTAATTCCATCTTCAAATTTTGGCTTATAATAGTTTGTTAATTTATAATAAATAATATTAATTTTCTCATAGCTATAATATGCGTGCGCAAAGCCTTCTGGTATATAAAGACTTAAGCAATTTTTCTCTGATAAAATTATTTTAAATACTTTACCAAAGGTTTTAGATTTTTCCCTCAAATCGATAACACAATCGAGAATTTTTCCTTTTAAAACATTAACATATTTTGCTTGTTGAAATTTAGACTGAAAGTGAAATCCTCTTAATGAGTTTATCTTAGATACTGTGCAATATTCAAATACAAATTTATTTTGTTTAAATTTCTGTTTATTAAAAGTTTCTCTAAGACTTCCTCTTTTATCTAAATTATTTTTTTGCTTAATAATCAGCAAGTTTTTAAATCTAGTTTTATATATTTTCATTTTTTAATAATTTTTTTAATTTTCCTAAACTCATATCCATCTTTTTTGGAAATTCTCCTTTTGAAATTTTTTTTTTAACATTTTTTTTATTTTTTTTAGCAAACTTATAAATAGATTGAGGCTTACCACCAATGTTTATTATGCCTTTTTTATCTATAACTTTTAAAAAAATATTTGCAATTTCATCATGGAAGATAAAGTTAGATTTAACATTACTGTAAGCGTAATTATGTAAAAAAGGTTTTTCGGTCATACATGCTCTTATAATAAGAGAATTTTTATACATTTGAACAGCAGCTTCAGCACCAAGTTTAGACCAACCATAGTTATTCCAAGGAAGAATAGGGTCTGTTTCTTTATAATTACCTTTCTTACCGGGATAAACGTAGCTTGTTGAGAAAAAAATTAATTTTATTTTTTTTAAAATACAAATCTTAACTAAATTACATGTTCCAATAATATTTAAGTCAATACTTTTATTAATTTTATCGTCGTGGATTGACATTGGTCTTGAAAGCCCAGCAAGATGTAAAAGATACTTAGGTTTGAATTCCTTAATATTCTTTTCTATAGATTTGGTTGAGAGTATATTTAATTGATTTTTACTTCTAAATATAAATTTTTTTTTGTTCTTACTTTTTTTTAACTCTTGCGCAAATCTACCATCTCCTCCGGTAACAATTATTTTTTTTAGCATTTAATTTTTATTTTAATATTTTATTTAAGTATTGAGAATATAAACAGTTACCATAAAATTTAATTGCATTTTCAATTTGCTTTTTATTTATCCATTTATAATTGAATGCAATTTCTTCTAAACAAGCTATTTTTAACCCTTGGCGATTCTCGAGGGCTGAAACAAATGAGGAAGCATTATAAAAATCACTTATTGAACCTGTGTCTAGCCATGCTCCACCTCTACCTAAAAATTCAGCTTTTAATTTATTTTTTTTCTTATACTTATTAAGTAAATCAATAATCTCTATCTCATTTCTTTTAGATGGTTTTAGAGATTTGCTATAATTTATTACTTTATTGTCAAAAAAATATAGCCCAGTCACGGCTAAGTTAGATTTGGATTTTTTTGGTTTTTCAACTAATTTAAGTATTTTTTTATTTTTGCTGATAGTTGCTACTCCATAAAGATTTGGTAAGTTTACTGGATGCAATAAAACTTTGCAGCCAGAAGATAATTTTATGCAGTCTTTTAATTTTTTAGTCAAACTTTGAGCATAGAAAAAATTATCTCCTAAAATTAATGAGACATTATCTTTACCTATGAATTTTTCTCCTAAAATAAATGCATCTGGAAGTCCTTTTGGTGAATCTTGTTCTAAAAATTTAATTTTTATACCCAATCTACTCCCATCAGATAAAATTTTTCTAAATTGATTGAGCTGACCTTTATTAACAATAATTAAAATATCTCTAATTCCTGCAAGCATTAAGACTGAAAGTGGGTAAAAAATTAGTGGCTTATCATAGATTGGGAGTAATTGTTTATTTACAGCTTTAGTTAAAGGACTCATTCTTGTTCCATGTCCTCCAGCAAGTATAATACCTTTTTTTATCATTTTTTTAATCCAAGTCTTTTAAAAAATAGTTTTTTAGAAAAATTTTCAAAAAATTTATCATTTTCATAATACCAAATAAAGGTTTCTTTTAATCCAGATTTAAAATTTCTTAAAGGTCTCCATTTTAATTGTTTCTTAATTTTATTACTATTCAATGCATATCTTAAATCATGACCCGGTCTATCTTTTACAAATTTAATTTTTACCTTTTTACCAATTTTAATTTTTTTGTTCTTTACAATGTTTAATAATAATTTGGTTAAATTAAGATTGTTTATATTAAGTCCAGTTCCAATATTATAGCTTTCTCCCTTTTTACCTTTCTCCAGAATCGCTAGAAGCCCTCTGCAGTGATCTTCAACATAAATCCACTCACGGGAGTTAATACCTTTTCCATAAATTGGCAAAGGTTTGTTATTAAGAATATTAAAGATTAATGTAGGAATTAGTTTTTCTGGAAATTGTCCTGGTCCATAATTATTGCAGCAGTTTGAGATAGAAGCATCGATCCCAAATGTTCTAACATATGATTGGATTAAATGATCTGAGCTAGCTTTACTAGCAGAGTATGGTGAACTAGGGTTGTAAGAATCTTTTTCGTTTGATCTGTTATTACCTTTAAGATCACCATATACTTCATCAGTTGAAATATGTATCAATCTAATCTTTTTTTTATACTCTCTGATAGCTTCTAATAAGTTAAAAACTCCGCAAATATTACTATTAATAAATTCTTTTGGAGAGTCTATTGATCTATCAACATGCGTTTCTGCCGCTAGATTAAATACGGCATTTGGTTTATTTTTTTTTAAAATATTGAGAATTTTACTTTTATTATTTATATCTAGCTTATAAAAAATATAATTTTTTCTTTTTAGATTTTTTAATATGTATGAACTTTTAGAATATGTATTTTTGTCAATATTAATAACAAAAAAATTTTTTTTAATTAGAAAATTTATTAAATTGCTTCCAATAAATCCGTTTCCACCAGTAACTATTACTTTTTTCATTTAATTTGCAAGATTATTGACACATACTTATATATATTATTTACAATGATTAAAATAGATATTCATCGAAATCAATAGAATTAAATTATGTATAACAAAGATGATCTCACAATTGTAATAAACACTTTTAATAGTGATGAAAAAATATACTCATGTTTAGACTCGATAAATCAAGATTATAAGATCTTAATTATTGAAAATTCAAATAATATTAAATTTAAAGAAGTTTTAGAAAAAAAATATTCACATCTTGTTTGTGAGCTTACAGGAGAAAATCTTGGTTATGCAAAAGGAAATAATTTAGGTTTATCTAAAGTAAAAAGTAAATTTGCATTGATATTAAATCCAGACACATTAATCAGAAAAGAATCATTTGATAATTTTTTTGATACAGCTTTAAGATATAACGATTTTTCAATTATAGCTCCAGCAATACAGGAAAAAAAAGATATTGAGACATTGAAAAAAAATGCTGATGTATATGAAGTTGATAGTGTAAAAGGCTTTGCTATGTTTTTTAATATGAATAAATTTAAAGATGTTGGATTTTTTGATGATAATTTTTTTATATATTTTGAAGAAATTGATCTTTGCAAAAGGTTAAAAAAATTAAACAAAAAAATCTACCTAGATGCTAGTATAAAAATAGATCACATGGGTGGAAGTTCTCACAATCATTCTATTAATTTTGAAATGGAACTGTCCAGAAACTGGCATTGGATGTGGTCAACTTTCTACTATCATAAAAAATACAATGGTTTTTTTTATGCACTATCAAAGATAAGTTTAAAATTTTTTTCAGCATTAACAAAAGTAGTATTTTATTCCATTTTATTTAATAAAAGTAAGAAAAAAATTTATTTTCAAAGACTGTCAGGTTTGTTTAATTCTATTATCGGGAGAAAATCTTGGTATAGACCTAACGTATCTTAACTAATTGATTTAAAGATATTTTAGTATAAACAAATACAATGTTATTTAAAAAAAAAAGAATTTTAGTTACAGGAGCTGCTGGTTTTCTTGGCTCACATCTCTCAGAACAGTTAAGTAAACTAGGTCATGATGTAATAGGGATTGATAATATGATAGGAGGCTATGACGATAATGTACCTAAAAGTATTGAATTCCAAAAAGTTGATTGTTGCGATTTTGAAAAAATTAAAAGTATAATGAAGGGTATCAATGTAGTTTATCACTGCGCAGCTACTGCTCATGAAGGGCTATCTGTTTTTTCACCTTTTGAAATTACAAAAAATAATTATCTAGCTTCAGTCTCAATTTTTACCGCAGCAGTTAATGAAAAAGTTGACAGAATAATATTTTGTTCCTCAATGGCTCGATATGGAAATCAAAAAGCTCCTTTTACAGAAATTATGAAACCTCAGCCAGTTGATCCTTATGCAATTTCAAAAGTTGCAGCAGAGGAAGTTTTAAAAAATTTATGTGATTTAAATAATATTGAATGGGTTATCGCTGTTCCACATAACATAATTGGACCAAGACAAAAATATGACGATCCATTTAGAAATGTAGTATCAATAATGATTAATAGAATGTTACAAGGAAAGGCTCCTATAATTTATGGTGACGGAAATCAAACAAGATGCTTTTCATATATTGACGATTGTTTAAGCTGTTTATTACCAATGTTAGATCAAAAGAATCTAAATAAACAAACTATAAATATTGGACCAGATGAAGAATTTGTAACCATAAATAAAATTGCAGAAATTTGTTCAAATATTACGGGAATAAATTTAGAAGCAATACATAAAAAAGATAGACCGAAAGAAGTCAAACACGCAACGTGTTCAGCAGATAAAGCTCGTTCTTTGCTTGATTATAAAACTACTACATCGTTAGAAAAAGGAATTAAAAAAACTTACGATTATATTAAAAAAAGAGGTACCAGACCGTTTGATTACAATATTAATATTGAAATTAATAATGAGCTGACACCATCAACTTGGAAAAATAAAGAAATTTAATGGCCAGGAAATTCTACCAAACTTTTAGTTAAATAACCTTTATCTTTTAAAAGTTTATTTCCTGGTAAATCAAAAAGATTTATAACAAAAATAAATCCCGCTACAGTCCCTCCAGATAACTCAATAAGTTTGGCAGCTGCTTCAGCTGTACCACCAGTAGCTATTAAATCATCTATAACTAGAATTTTTTCGTCTTTAGAAATAGAGTCTTTGTGAACTTCAATAGTTGCTTCACCATATTCAAGTTTAAAATCTACTGAATGAGTTTCTGCAGGTAATTTATTTTTTTTTCTTAGCAATACAAATGGTTTATTCAACATATATGAAACGGTAGCGGCAAAAATGAATCCTCTAGATTCAATAGCGGAAACCTTATCAAAATCAATTTTTTTTGAAATTTCAATTATTTTATCATTTGTATATTTAAATGCATCTGGGTTTTTTATTAAAGTAGTTATATCTCTAAATAAAATACCTTTTTTTGGGTAGTCTGAAATTGATCTAATATGTTTTTTTAAATCCATAATTTACTTCAAGTTCTAGCAAAAAAGCATTAATAATTAAATGATGAAAAAAAGAAAGCTCGGGATAATTGGTGGTAGCGGACTTTATAAAATGGATGGCTTTGAAAAGTCTAAATGGAAGAAAATTAATACAGCTTGGGGAAAGCCATCAGATGATGTTCTGATTACAAATCTTGGTAAGGAAGAGATATGTTTTATACCCAGACATTCAAGAGGACATAAAATAAACCCCACAAATATAAATTTTAGAGCAAATATAGATGCAATGAAACAATTAGATGTGACTGACATAATTTCAGTTTCTGCAGTTGGATCATTAAAAGAAAATTTAGAACCAGGTAAGTTTGTGATTGTAGATCAATTTATTGATAGAACATTTTCAAGATTAAAAACTTTTTTTGATGATGAAATTGTAGCACATGTTTCTATGGCAAAACCTACTAGCCCCGGATTGTCTAATTGTTGTGAAACTGCATTAAAAAAATTAAATATTAAAAATCAAAAAGGTGGAACCTATGTTGTTATGGAGGGTCCACAATTTTCAACTTTAGCAGAGTCAAATTTATATAGATCGTGGGGCGCTGATGTGATTGGTATGACTAATATGCCAGAAGCTAAATTAGCTAGAGAAGCTGAGATAAGATATTGCACAATTGCAATGGTCACTGACTATGACTGTTGGCATCCTGATCATGAAGAAGTAGATGTTTCAATGGTGATTCAAACACTACAACTAAATGCCTCTAATGCTCAAAATATGATTAAAGAAGTTGTCAGAACATTTAAAGATTTTCCGTCAGATAAAGAAGATGCAAATAATTGTTTAGATGTAGCAATAATAACTGATCCAAAACTTAGAACAAAAAAAACAATAAAAAAACTTAAACACATTGCTGGAAGAATTCTAAATAAATGAAAAAAAAATTAATTTTTTTTTTTATTTTTCTTTTCACAACTAATGTTAACTCAAGTTCAAAATTTGATAATGATTTAAAAAAATTTTCAAAAAATAATGGCTTTATTAATATTAAAGGTAAAGTTTACTCGAAAGAGAAAATAACTGATAAACAAAATATAATTCTAATTATTTACAATCATGGCTCTTCTAATGATCAGCAAATTGACAAGTGTAAAAATCCTGGAAACAATGTTGCTCATGCAGTAAGAGACTTAGATAATAGAATAATAAAAAATTTTACTATTAAAATCTTCCGTCTTTGCACGGGAGCAAAAGGGTGGACAAAAAAAGAACAAACCAAAATGTGGAAAGCCCATGAAAGAACAGGAAAATTAGGTATAGAATTACTAGATATAGAATTAAAAGATAAAGATGGAATACCGTTAATGGATAAACAAAAACAGAGTCAAAGAAAAAGAGTTATTAAAGATAAAGTTGATAGTTTTATAGAAGAAGGATTTAGCAATATTATTCTTGCGGGACATTCCTCTGGTGCTTGGCAGTCGATTAAAATACAGGCAGAATTTCCTGAATTAGTAAAAGGTGTTATAGGTATTAATCCAGGAGCTGGTGGAACAGCTAAAAATAGAAAAGATTGGCCTTGGTGGGAAGATGTAAGGTATTATGGCTTCGTTAAAGATTTGTCTAAACTAAATGCTATCATTGTAACACACGACAAAGATCATTTTAATTCTCCAAAAGATTATTCATTATTTTCAAATTTAAATTCTGTTAAATTTGTAAATTTAACTGAGTCAGGTTGTAAAAAAGCTCCACCTCTTAAAAATTATCACGGAATAGGATTAACTAAATGTTATGCTGAATATGAAAAGAAAAATAAAGATATAATTAAATATTTGGAAAAAATTTTTTAAGATGAAGATAGAAGGAAAAGAATACCGCACAATATGGTTTGATGAAAGAGATCAATCTGTAAAAATTATTGACCAAACAAAACTTCCTCATCAATTTATAATAAAAGATCTTAAAACTGTAAAAAATGCAATAAGTGCAATAAAAAATATGGAAGTAAGAGGCGCTCCTTTAATTGGCGCCACAGCTGCTTATGGATTAGTTTTGGCTGTGATAGAAAAAAATGATTTATCATATTTAAAAAAGATGAGTGAGGACTTAATAGCCTCAAGACCAACAGCTATTAACTTACAATGGGCAGTAGATAGAATGATAAAAAAATTATCAGGCGTTAATAGTAATGAAATCTTAAAAATAGCATTAGATGAAGCAAAAGCTATTGTGGAAGAAGATGTGTTTTTTTGTAAAAATATTGGTTTGAACGGACTTAAAATAATTGAAGAAATAGCAAACAAAAAAAAAGATACAGTAAATATTTTAACTCATTGTAATGCGGGTTGGCTTGCAACAATAGACTGGGGAACTGCGACATCACCTATTTACCACGCACATAAAAAAGGTATAAAAGTTCATGTTTGGGCTGATGAAACAAGACCAAGAAATCAAGGAGCAAATTTAACCTCATTTGAATTAAACGAGGAAGGGATACCTAATACTATTATTGCAGATAATACGGGTGGAATTTTAATGCAAAGAGGTCAAGTTGATATGTGTATTGTTGGAACAGATAGAACATTATCTAATGGTGATGTATGCAATAAAATTGGAACTTACTTAAAAGCACTAGCAGCTAAAGATAACAATATACCTTTCTATGTGGCTTTACCAAGCTCAACAATTGATTGGAATATTAAAGATCACAAAAAAATTCCTATCGAAGAAAGAAATCCTGAAGAGCTTTCACATGTTGAGGGGCTAGATAAAAACAATAAATTACAAAAAGTTTTAATTTATCCACAAAAAAGTAAAGCTATGAACTTAGCATTTGATGTAACACCTGCTAAGTATGTAACAGGATTAATTACAGAAAAAGGTGTTTGCGAAGCATCAGAACAAGGATTGAAAGAATTATTTAAGTGAGTAAACTCAAAACTGCAGTAATTAAATATTCAAGGAAATTAAATATAACTAATCTATCAGCTTTAAGATCAGGAAACATTTCAGTTAGAGTCAAAGAAAATGGTATAGATGGTTTTTATATCACCCCTTCAGGAATGAAGTATGCTTCGTTAAAAATAAAAGATATTGTTTTTGTCTCCTTAAAAGGAATCTTTAATAAAAAAAAGAACAAACCTTCCTCTGAATGGAGATTTCATCAAGATATTTATGTGAATAAAAAAGAGGCAAAAGCTATTGTTCACGCACATTCAACTTGTGCTACCGCAGTTTCTTCCCATCAAAAAAATATTCCAGCTTTTCACTACATGGTTGCAGTGGCTGGTGGAGAGGATTTAAAATGTACTAAATATGCAACTTTTGGAACGAAACAACTATCTAAAAATATTATTAAA
>Ga0209335_10001777_pt1 | contig 24294 bp, 25 predicted proteins | sample COG_09_FD_184753 | JGI IMG/M metagenome (GOLD analysis project Ga0209335, IMG submission 184753) | Pelagic Microbial community sample from North Sea - COGITO 998_met_09 (SPAdes) (version 2) | ecosystem: Environmental > Aquatic > Marine > Neritic zone/Coastal water | place: Helgoland, sampling...
GTGATTATTCGTGATTGATTTAAATCATCTTTAATAAAACTATTATTTACATTATCTAATTCATGTTTAGAAATAATTGCAACACCATTGTAACTTTTTTGACCAAATACATATGATACGTAACCTAAATTCTTAAATTCATCGTTTGGAAAATTTTCGTTTTGTGTTTTAATCTCCTGCAATAGAAGCACGTCAGGTTCAGAATCTTTAATATAATTTTTAATATTTATTATCCTAGCTCTTACAGAGTTTACATTCCAAGATATTATTTTCATTAAATTGAAAAGGAAAGACCACAACCGCATGAGGCAGTAGCCTTAGGATTATCGATTACAAATGACTCACCGATCATCTCTTTTTTAAAATCGACTACAGATCCTGAAATGATATCAAGTGATGATTTATCAATAATTGCTTTTCCAAAAATTATATCATCATCATTTAATTTTTCATCAAAACCAAAGTTATATTTAAATCCTGAGCAACCACCGCCCTGAACGGTGATTCTAAAAAATGTTTTTTCTTTACCGTTTGTTATTATCTTTATTTGATTTAAAGCTTGATCAGTAAAATTTAATTTTTTTTCCATAATTGTAATATATCTAGTATATATCTATGTAGTAAGCATGCAAAAAAAATCAACAGACAAATTATCTAAATTTGCCGTTCCGCTTAAGTCAGAAGGAAGATTTTTTAATGAAAAAAAAACTGATTTAAGGAACGATTTTCAACGAGATAGAGATAGAATTATTCACTCGACTGCGTTTAGAAGATTAAAGCATAAAACACAAGTTTTTGTTAATACATCAGGAGATCATTTTAGAACTAGAATAACTCACTCTCTGGAGGTATCACAAATTGCTAGAACATTATCAAAATTTTTTAATTTAAATGAAGATTTATCTGAAACATTAAGTTTAGCACATGATCTTGGGCACACACCTTTTGGTCACGCTGGAGAAGATGCTTTAAATAAATGTATGAAAAATTATGGTGGCTTTGACCATAATATTCAAACCTTAAGAATTATTACTATTTTAGAAAATAGATATTATAAATTTAAAGGCTTAAATCTTTCTATCGAAACTATCGACGGTTTAGTAAAACACAATGGACCTGTTAAAGACATAGCAAAACTAAATAAAATATTAGGAAAAAATTTTTTTAAAAGAAAAATTAATTTTTCACGTAATTCAACATTAGAAGCACAAATAGCCTCTATCTCAGATGATATTGCTTATAATAGTCACGATCTTGAAGATGGATTAAAATCTAATTTATTTAAACTCGATCATCTAAAAAATATTCCGATATTAAACAAAATTATTTTCAAGCATATAAAAAATTTAAAAAAACACTCTATTGATTTAATAATAAGGCAAATTATTAGAGAAATAATAAATGAAATGGTTAGTGATGTAATAAAAACGACAAAAAAAAATATAAGCTTAAATAAAATAAAAAATTTAAATGATATTTACAAAACGAAGAGTCAACTAGTTGCTTTTTCAAATGAGATGCAAATATTTGATAAAAAAATAAAGAATTTTTTGAGAAAAAAAATGTATTTTCATAAAAAGGTAAATTCTAAAACAAATTATGGCAGAAAAGTAATTATAAAATTATTTGCCAAAATAAAAAATAATCCTAAACAATATATTAATATCAAAAAATACGGCAATTCAAATATTGAACGCATTATCAGTGATTATATTGCTGGTATGACTGATAGATATGCAATAAATCTATATAATCAAATAAAATGAATATTTTTGAATACCATTTATCAGAGATAAGGACTCTAATTTTATCAAAAAAAGATATTTTAAAATTAAATCGAGTTGATAATTTGTCAGATGTGAATCTGGAGGTGCCGCCTGAAGAATTTAACTTTGATTTATCGTGTAATATTGCCATGGTTCTTGGAAGATTAAATAAAATTAACCCACAAGATTTAGCAAAAAAAATTAAAGAATTATTTTTAAAAAATATTAATAATTTTTCAGAAATTGAGATTGCTGGTCCAGGTTTTTTAAATATAAAACTATCGAAAAAAGCATTGATTAATAATATTAATTCTATTTTAGAAAATAATAAAACTTACGGCTCTATTAAAAGTAACGAATTTTATAATATTGAATTTGTCTCAGCTAATCCAACGGGCCCAATGCATGTTGGACATTGTAGAGGGGCTATTTTTGGAGATGTTTTAAGTAATTTACTTAAATTTAATGGCAATCAAGTTATCAAAGAATATTATATCAACGACTACGGCAATCAAATAAAAAACTTTGTTGAGTCTGTTTATCTAAGAATACATGAAATTAAATATAAAAAAGATTTTCCAAAAAAAGAAAATCTTTATCCAGGTCTTTATATTAAAGATATTGCTAAAAAAATAATAAATGAGGAAAAAAACTATAATTTTAAAGATTTTGAAAAAAATTTTGATTTTCTAAAGGAAAAATCATTAGCCGCATCAATGGATTTAATAAAGAATGATTTAAAACAGCTTGGCATTTTGCATGATAATTTTTTTTCAGAGACGGAAATTGTAAAAAAAGATTTAGTTAATAAAGCCGTTCAAAATTTAAAAGATAAAAATTTTGTAGTAGAAGGTTATCTTCAACCTCCTAAAGGGGATGAAAATAAAAATTGGAAAAAAACTAAAAGATTAATTTTTAAATCAACTTTATTTGGTGATGATAACGATAGAGCGCTTCAAAAGAACGATGGATCTTGGACATATTTCGCTAACGATGTTGCCTATCATATGGATAAAATCAGTCGAAAATATTCAAATCTTATAAACATTCTAGGAGCAGATCATACTGGCTATATTAAGAGAATTACAGCCGCTGTTTCAGCACTATCAAAAAATAAGACGAAACTTAATTGCAAAGTTTGTCAATTAGTTAAACTTTATAAAAATGGCAAACCTTTTAAAATGTCAAAACGAGCTGGTGATTTTATTTCAGCTCAAGACCTGCTTAATGAAGTTGATAAAGACTCAATTAGATTCATGATGTTGAGTCGTAGCAATGATGTAGAGTTAGATTTTGATTTTGATAAAATTAAAATAAAGTCTAAAGATAATCCGGTATTTTATGTGCAGTATGCTTATGCGAGAATTAATTCACTTTTAAAAACAGTTGATAAAAAATTAGATAATAAAATTTTAATTGATGAAAAAAATTTCGATCTATTTGAAATTGAAAAAAAAATCGTTAGAAAAATATTTGAATGGCCTAAGATAATAGAGTCAACATCAAGAAAATTTGATTTACATAAAATTACTTTTTATTTATATGAACTTTCTACTTTATTCCATTCATATTGGAGTAAAGGGAATGAGGACAAAAATTATAAGTTTGTAGAAAATAATAAAATTAAAAGAAAAGAAATATTTGTTGTTATTAACTTATTGGCAATAGTCATACAAAATGGAATGCATATTTTGGGAATATCATTACCTAAAAAAATGTGATGAATAAGATATTAAATATATTTTTACTAATTTTATCTTTAGTTTTTTTTTTAAGTACTTATAATTTTTATTCTTCAAATAATAATCTAGAAAAAAAAGTGTTTAATCGAAATAATATAGATCAAATAATTAATAAAAAAATATCTAACTTGCCAATCTTAAGGAATGACACAATTAATGTAATTGAATTTAACGATGGTTATTCAAATAAAAATAAAATCAACAAACCGAGAAGTTTTTGGAATCTTCTTAAATTTCAATGAAAAAAAAAGCAATTATTGTAAGTATAAAAGGCATTAAATTAACATCAAAAGAAAAATTGCTTATAGCTAGAGAAAAACCCTGGGGATTAATTTTATTTACAAGAAATATTAAGTCTTATGATCAAATTAAAAATTTAATTAAAAACATTAGAAAATGTGCAAAAGATAAAAACTTCCCCATTTTGATTGACGAAGAAGGAGGAAAAGTTTCCAGGTTGCAAAATATTTTAAATCACAATATTAGTGCAGCTTATTTCGGAAGTTTTTATAAGATAGATAAAAAAATGGCTATTAATTTATACATGAATTATTTGAAGTCTTTATCTGATAAACTTTTAGAAATAGGAATTAATGTTAATACAATACCTGTACTTGATGTTCTAAGAAATAATACAAATTCTATAATAGGAGATAGAAGTTTTTCAAAACATAAAAAAATTGTAAAAGAATTAGGTCGTATAGCTATAAAAGTCAGTCATTCTAAAAAAATAATTTCAGTTATTAAACATATTCCTGGTCATGGTTGTTCTGCCCAAGATAGTCATTTAAGTACACCAAAAGTAAATCTTAATAAAAAAATTTTAAATAAAATTGATTTTTATCCTTTTAAATCTACATCAGCAAAACTAGCTATGACAGCTCATATTATTTATTCAAAAATTGATTCAAAAAATGTTTCAACGTTTTCTAAGAAAATAATCAAAGAAATAATTAGAAAAAAAATTGGATACAAAGGTATTCTTATGTCCGATGATATTTCTATGAAAGCATTGAATTATGATTTAATTACAAATGCAAAAAAATCGTTGCTAGCAGGATGTAATTTAGTTTTATATTGTGCAGGAAATATTAAAGACAACTTTAAATTGATTAAATCGGTGCCTTATATTGATAAATTCACCTCCCAAAAAACATCAGAAATTTATAAAATTTTAAGGTAAAATTATTTTCAATGGAATCAAATAAATTAAATCAAATCTCTATTAACATTCCTAATTATAGTGGACCACTTGAGATATTACTAAATTTAGCTAAAACTCAAAAAGTAGATTTAGCAGAAATATCTATTACTAGGCTTGCAGATCAATTTTTAGAATACATAAAAAGTCATGATGATTTAAATTTAGAGACTGCATCAGAGTTTTTACTTATGGCTACTTGGTTGGCTTACTTAAAATCTAAATTACTTCTTCCAGAAGATGCTGAAGATGATTTTAAAGCTCAAGAGGTTGCTGAAAAATTAAAACTACAACTTAAAAAACTTGAATTAATAAGAATTTTATCAGACCAAATGTTGCAGAAAAAAAGATTGGGTGTAGATATCTTCACAAGAGGTATGAAAGGTGGGATTAGATCAATTAACACACCTGCGTATGATGTTTCGCTCTATGATTTATTAAAAAGTTATTCCAGTATTCAAATGCAAAAAACTTTTCAAAATATAAGCATTCCGAAATTACCAGTATTAACATCCGAAGAAGGAATAAAACAAATTAAGAATAATTTAGAAAAAATTAAAGAGTGGAAAAATATTTTTGAGTTAATTCCAAAGTTTTATCTTAAAAATAAGATGCAAAGAACTGGTATAGCTGGTATTTTTGCTGCTAGTTTGGAATTGACTAGAGAAGGTTTAACAAAAGTTTCACAAAAAAAACAATTTGACAATATAATGATTAAGAAATCCTAAAATGCCAAATAAAAAAAAAAATAATATTATAAATTTTCCTTCAGCTCCTTCTAAATTAGAGAGGCAAGTTGAAGCTATTTTGTTTGCTGCATCAGAACCACTTGACATCGAAACAATTGAAAAAAGAATTCAAACAAATACTAATATAAAGAAAATTTTAGATGGAATTAAAAAAATTTATAAAAATCGAGGCATAAACTTAGTATGTATTAAGAGCAAGTGGTCTTTTAGGACAGCCGAGGATTTATCTAAATTAATGGCTCTTCAAAAATCTACTCAAAAAAAACTTTCTAAGGCTACGATAGAAACACTTGCTATCATTGTTTATCACCAACCCGTTACTAGATCTGAGATTGAGGAAATAAGAGGAGTGTCCTTTGCCACAAATACTTTAGAAATCCTTCTTGAATTAAACTGGGTAAGACCAGCTGGAAGAAAAGATGTACCTGGAAAACCCATACAATACTCTACAACTGAAAATTTTTTAAATCATTTCAATATTCAAAAATTATCAGATTTACCCACAATTGATGAGCTTGGCTCCGCTGGTCTTATAGACACCTCAAGTATTGATAAATCTATTTTTGGAACTGGGAAATTCTTTAAAGAGCAGTCTATCGAGGAAAAAAAAAATGATATTTATGAGGAGATTGACGAAGCAATAAAAAAAGCACCTGATGAAGAAAAATAAACATATTTATTTAGCTTAAATTATTGTATATATTTTGAATATGGGAAACATCGGTTGGACAGGAATAATAATAATTGCAATTTTAATTGTGATACTTTTTGGTAAAGGAAAGATATCTAGTATTATGGGAGATCTAGCTAAAGGAATTAAAAGTTTTAAAAAAGGTATGTCAGATGACAATACTTCAGAGAACGATGATTCCAATAATAATACAGATAACTCAAATTCAGATAATAAATAATCTAAAATGCCTCAAATTGGTTGGTTAGAGATTTTAGCGATAGTAATTATTGCTATTTTAGTTCTAGGTCCGAAAGAATTTCCTATAGCTTTAAAAAAAATAGGTTCATATTTTGGTAAATTAAAAAATACTCTAAGTAGTTTTCAAAGAGAGGTAAATTCTGTAACAGAAGATATTGATATTGAAAAAAATATCACTGAGCAAAAAAATTTAAATCAAGAAAATAAAAAAAAAAATAATGAGTGATAAAAATTCATTTACAAGTCACTTTATTGAGTTACGAGCTAGACTAATAAAATCAATAACATTTATTTTAGTAATTTTTATAATATCATATACTTTTGCCGAACACATATACTCATTTTTAGTTAATCCATACGCAGATGCAGTAAAAGACGACCCAACGCAAAGACGTTTAATTTTTACGGCCTTACATGAAACTTTTATTACTTATTTAAAAGTTGCTTTTTTTTCTGCTTTTTTTTTAGGAAGTCCAGTCTTATTGATTCAAATCTATAAATTTATAGCACCTGGGTTATATAAAAATGAAAAAAAAGCTTTATTACCATATTTGATTTTTACCCCTATACTTTTTTTAGTTGGGGGAATGTTAGTTTATTACCTAGTAATGCCGTTAGCTATAAAATTTTTTTTATCATTTGAAACCATGGGATCAAATACAAGCTTACCAATTCAATTAGAGGCAAAGGTAAATGAATATTTATCACTAATTATGAGATTAATATTTGCTTTTGGGATAAGTTTTCAGTTGCCAATTTTATTGAATTTATTAGCAAGAATAGGAGTTGTAAATTCAGAATATTTAAAAAAAACTAGACGATATGTTGTTGTAATTATTTTTACTTTAGCAGCAGTTTTAACACCACCAGACCCAATCACTCAAGTAGGTCTAGCAATACCTCTTCTATTGCTTTATGAATTATCTATAATAACAGTTCGATTCACTGAAAAAAAAAGTAACAAAAAAAATTAGAGATGCATAATTTAAAAGATTTAAGATCAAATTTAGATCATTTTAAAAAAAAACTTAAAGAGAGGAACGTTGACTTTGATATAGCTAATTTTAGTAAAAAAGATTCTTTAAATAGAGAGCTGATTAATAAAAAAGAAAAACTTGAGCAAGAAAAGAAATTTTTATCAAAGTCAAAGGATGAATTAAATTTTACAAAATCAAAACAAATTTCTGTGGAAATATCCGATCTATTAAAAAAACAGTTAAACAGCCAAAATAATTTAGAAGAAATCATTTTTTCTCTACCTAACATAGCTCATAATGATGTACCAATTGGAAAAGATGAAAAATCTAATAAATTAATTAAAAAAGTAGGGGATACTAAAAATTTTTCATTTAAAATAAAATCGCACATTGAGCTTGGCGCTAGGAACGGTGGAATTGATTTTGATACCTCAACAAAATTATCTGGATCAAGATTTGTAGTTCTCAAAGATAAATTTGCTATGCTTGAAAGAGCATTAATAAATTTTATGCTAGATACCCATATAAATGAGTTTAAATACACAGAGATTTCTCCACCGTTGATTGTTAATGAAGATGTGATGTTTGGAACTGGACAGCTTCCAAAATTTGAGGAAGATCAGTTTGAAATTAAATTTGATAATTCTGAGCAAAGAAAATTTTTGATCCCAACAGCTGAAGTTGTTTTGACAAATCTAGTAAGGAAATCAATTATCGAAAAAAAATTCTTACCGATGAGGTTTGTGGCTTCAACTCCGTGTTTCAGAAAAGAAGCAGGAAGCTATGGAAAAGACACAAAAGGTATGATCCGTCAACATCAATTTTATAAAGTTGAACTCGTAAGTATTGTCGAGCACAATAAATGCATCGAAGAACTAGAAAGAATGTTAAAATGCGCAGAGAAAATCTTAGAAAAATTAGATATTCCCTATCAAGTTTTATTACTTTCTTCTGGGGATATGGGTTTTAGTGCTGAAAAAACTTATGATATTGAAGCTTGGATTCCATCAGAAAAAAAATATAGAGAAATTTCAAGCTGTTCTTCTTGCGGCTCCTTTCAAGCCAGAAGAATGGGAGCTAAATATAAAACTGATAATGGAAATGAATTTGTAGGAACACTAAATGGATCTGGTTTAGCTGTTGGTAGACTAATGATAGCTTTATTGGAAAACAATCAAAATGAAGATGGCTCGATTAATATCCCAAATGTGCTAAAAAAATACATGAATAATCTTGAAAAAATTTAATTATAATTTACTTGTCTATCTAAAGTTTTTCATATAATTGTTCTTGCATGAATGGACAAGGATTAGCTCAGTTTATACCGCTTATTTTAATATTTATAATTTTTTATTTTTTTTTGATAAGGCCTCAGCAAAAAAGGGTTAAAGACCATAAAGTAATGGTCGAGTCTCTTAAAAGAGGAGATGAAGTAATTACCTCAGGAGGTATAATAGGTGTTGTTGATAGAGTTATGGATGATGATCGCATCGAAGTTACGATTGGTGAAAACACAAAAGTACAAATAATAAGATCCACAATTACAAGTTTACTTAAAAAAGAAGAAGTTAAAAAATAATTCTTTTTCGTGTTAAATTTTTCTAAAATAAACGTTTTAATAATTTATCTTCTATTTTTATTTATAGGTGTATTTTCTGTTCTAAATTTTCAAAATGAAAACGATCGATTCATAAAAAAAAAAATTAATTTAGGTCTAGATCTTCAGGGTGGATCTTATTTATTATTAGAGATCAATTCAGATAATTTAGTAGAGGAAAAAATTCAATCCAAGGTCATTCCATTAAAAAGACTTCTTAAAGACAATGGAATAAGTTACAAAGATTTTAAAATAAGCAAAAGTAGTTTATCTTTTACCTCAGATAATATTGAGAAATTTGATTTATTATTTTATTCAAGAAAAGATAATACAATTAATCCATATATTGATAATTATAGGTCTCACGAATTAAAATACGAAAATATTAACAAGGATCAAATTAAAATATTTTTTTCAAAGTTTGGTTTGCTTACTATCAATAATTCAGCTTTGAAGCAGTCAATTGAAATAGTAAGACGAAGAATTGATGATGTAGGAACTAAAGAGCCAACTATTTTGCAAAGAGGTGAAAAAAGAATACTTGTAGAATTACCAGGTTTAAAAGATCCAGAGCGAATAAAAGCTTTACTGGGTAAAACAGCTAAATTAAATTTTAGACTTGTTTCGGACAATGATGAATTTGGAACCAATAAGCTCATTTCTGAAAATGGAGAAAAACTTAATGTCAGCAAAAGAATAATAATGAGTGGTGAAAATTTAATTGATGCCCAACCAAATATTCAAAATCAAAATAATGAACCAACAGTATCTTTTACTTTAGATAGATTAGGTGCGCAAAAATTTGGAAGGGCAACCACTGATAATGTAGGAAAAAGACTAGCAATTGTTTTAGACGGTGAAATCGTCAGTGCACCAAATATTAATGAACCTATTACATCAGGAAACGGTATGATTTCAGGAAATTTTACTTTTCAAGAAGCAACCGATCTAGCTTTGTTACTTCGATCCGGTGCATTGCCTACGCCATTACTTGTTGTAGAGGAAAGAACTGTTGGTCCAGATTTAGGGGAAGAATCAATCAAATCAGGCATTACATCTTTAATTATTGGTTTTACTCTAGTAATTTTATTTATGCTTTATAAATATAAAGTTTTTGGATTAATTGCCAATACAGCTTTAATTGCAAATTTATTAATGTTAATCGGATTGCTAACAATTTTAGAGGCTACATTAACACTGCCCGGAATTGCTGGTATTATCTTAACTGTGGGCATGGCTGTAGATGCAAATGTTTTGATTTTTGAAAGAATAAGAGAAGAATTAAAAACAGAAAAGTCAGCAATTCACGCTTTTGACTCAGGCTATTCAAAAGCAAAAATTACTGTTTTAGATGCTAATATAACTACATTAATTGCAGCCATTATTTTATTTGCTTTTGGATCGGGTCCAGTTAAAGGCTTCGCTATAACTTTAGGAATTGGAATTATTACAACACTTTTTACTGCATACTTTTTAGCAAGACATCTTACCTCTTTAGTAGTTTTAAATAGTAAAAACAAAGAAATAAAAATTTAATGACAAATTATAATTTTTCATCAAAATTTAAACACGCAAATTTTTTATCTTTAGCTCTTTTCTTTATAAGTATTATTTTAATAGCTTTTAAAGGATTAAATTATGGAATAGATTTTAAAGGAGGGACTCTTATAGAGTTAAGATCTAATAACACTGAAGCTTCTTCAATTCGAGATGTTCTTAAAAATATGCAATTAGGAGACGTTAATGTAAAAAAATTTGGCAAAGACGGGGATTTCCTTATAAAAGTTGAGCAAAAAAATGATAACAATAAACTTATTCCAGAAATTAAAAAAAATCTTTTAGATAATTTAAATTCAGATGTGAACTTTAGGCGAGTAGAAAATGTTGGCCCAAAAGTTAGTGCTGAACTTTTACAATCTGGCATCATGGCGATTTCTTTATCTCTTGCAGCTATGCTTTTTTATATTTGGATAAGATTTGAATGGCAATTTAGCATTGGTTCAATTATAGCATTATTTCATGATGTAATAATTACACTTGGAATTTTTTCACTTCTATCGTTAGAAATTAATCTTTCTATAATTGCTGCAGTCCTTACTATAGTTGGTTACTCGATGAATGATACGGTAGTAATATATGATAGAATTAGAGAAAATCTTGGTAAATTTCACAGATTAGATATCAGCAATATTGCAAATTTATCTATTAATGAAACGTTAGCTCGAACAATTATAACATCTGTAACTACTTTACTTGCATTATTTTCAATATTTATTTTAGGTGGAGAAATTTTAAGAGGATTTTCTTTTGCAATGATATTAGGTGTTTTGATAGGTACTTACTCATCTATATTTGTTGCTTCTCCAATTTTGAAATATTTCAAGGTAAGCTATAAAACTATAGAAAAAGAAGAAGAAAAAATAGTTCCTTAAAAATTAGTAAAGATTTTGAGCTGCTACCATTGATAGTAACATTGGTAGTGAGAGAAGCGTATTAGTTCTTGAAAACAACATTGCAGTCTTAGCTGACGCGGCTTTAACTTCGGGAGAAACTTCAATCATTCCTAGCGCTTTCTTTTGATTTGGCCAGATCACGAACCATACATTATAAGCCATTATTAATCCCAACCACATACCTATACCTATTGCAGTGTTTTTACCGTAAGAGCCGTCAAGACCTAGTGTCATAGCCTGGTGCAAATATCCATTTAACCATGCAAGAATAAATCCAGATAAAACAGTAAATGCTGCAGCCCATCTAAAGTAAAAAAGTGCTGCAGGTGCAATAACTTTTCCTATAGCTGGTTTTTGTTCATCTGGAATTTTCGACATGTTTGGTATTTGAACAAAATTAAAATACCACAATAATCCGATCCACATTATAGCTACAATTACATGAATATATCTAGCTAACCAACTCCAAAAAGTTCTATCAAAAACAAATCCATCACCAAAGAAGTGCAAACCTAAAAACAATAGAATTGCCAAAGCTAATGAGTAATGTACTGTTCTTGATAAAGATTGTAGAATCGAAGTCATATATTTTTATAACATAAATTTTTGAATTTAAGCAGTTTTTTTCATCGATGTAGGTCCTAAAAGCTCTTTAATAAAACTTCCTGTATAACTTTTAGTTACCTGGGATACTTTTTCTGGGGGACCCTCAGCGATGATTTCACCACCATTTATACCTCCCTCGGGGCCCATATCAATAATGTGATCAGCTGTTTTAATAACATCTAAATTATGTTCAATGACAACAACTGTATTACCTGTATTTGCGAAAGCTTGAAGAATTTCTAATAACTTTTTAATATCATGTGAGTGTAATCCAGTAGTTGGTTCGTCTAAAATATATAAAGTTCTTCCTGTAGGTCTTTTAGACAATTCTTTAGCTAATTTAATTCTTTGCGCTTCTCCACCAGACAGTGTTGTCGCTTGTTGGCCTATTTTCATATAACCCAAACCAACGTGCTTGAGAGTAATTAATTTTGATCTAATAGTTTGTATATTTTCAAAAAATTCACATCCTTGATCAACGGTCATATCAAGGACATCGGCAATATTTTTATTTTTAAATCTAATTTCTAATGTTTCTCTATTATATCTAGCACCTTTACATGTGTCGCATGGAATAAATACATCCGGAAGGAAGTGCATTTCATAAGTAATAACTCCATCCCCCTCACATGTTTCACATCTTCCTCCTTTTACATTAAAAGAATAACGGCCAACTTTATAACCTCTAGCTTTTGACTCAGGTAATGCAGCAAACCATTCTCTGATTGGTCCAAAAGCCCCTGTGTATGTAGCTGGATTTGATCTAGGTGTTCTACCAATTGGTGATTGGTCAATGTCAATAATTTTATCAATTAACTCAGTTCCTTTAAATCCAGTAAAAGCCTTGGGAACTTTTCGACTTTTGTTTTTGTTTAACATCAAATTAAATGCGTTATAAAGCGTATGTAAAATTAAAGTAGATTTACCACTACCAGATACACCTGTTACACACGTAAATGTTCCCACCGGTATCTTCAAATCAACTTTTTTTAAATTATTACCTGAAGCACCGCTAATTTCTATAAATTTACCATTTTTTGCAGTTCTACGTTTCCTTGGCACTGGTATAAATTTTTTTCCAGATAAATAATTTCCAGTAATACTTTTTTCATTTTTTATAATTTCTTTTACATTTCCTTGAGCGATTATTTTACCTCCATTTAAACCAGCTTCTGGCCCTATATCAATAATATGATCTGCGTTTTCCATTGTTTCAATATCATGTTCAACAACTATTACTGTATTTCCAAGGTCTCTTAATTTTTTCAATGCTTTAATTAACTTTTTATTATCTCTTTGATGCAACCCAATAGAAGGTTCATCTAAAACATACAACACCCCTGTAAGACCAGATCCTATTTGAGACGCTAATCTAATTCTCTGAGCTTCACCTCCAGATAATGTACCTGACTCTCTAGAAAGTGTTAGATAATTCAAACCAACATTTAAAAGAAAGTTTAATCGTTCATTAATTTCCTTTAAAATATGTTGTGCAATTTTATTTTCACGATCAGTAAATATATTCTCTAAATTATCAAACCATTTTTGAGCTTCATCAATTGATTTTTTTGTTATTTCACTAATATTTAAAGAATTAATCTTTACGCATAAAGCTTCATCTTTAAGCCTCAAACCTTTACATTTTTCACAATCAGACTCACTTTGGTATTGAGAAATTTCCTCTCTCTTCCATTCACTGTCAGTTTCTAAATAACGTCTCTCTAAATTGTTTACAACACCTTCAAATGTTTTTTTTGTTGTATAAGCCTCATATCCATCATCATAAGAAAATTTAATCTCTTCTTCATCAGAGCCATATAAAATTACGTCTTGAATTTTTTTTGAAATTTTTTTCCAAGGTTCTGATAATGAGATTTCATAATGTTTTGCTATAGAGGCTAGTGTTTGTGCGTAATATAAAGAAGTAGATTTTGACCAAGGTTCAACGGCTCCATCCTGTAAACTTTTTTTTGGATCAGGAATAACTAAATTTGGGTCAACATTTAAATTATGTCCTATGCCCTCACATTCTTCACATGCACCATAAGGTGAATTAAACGAAAATAGTCTAGGTTCTATTTCTTCAATAGTAAAACCACTTTCTGGGCAAGAAAATTTAGATGAAAATGTTACCGTTTCTTTTTTTCTAAATTTTTTAGGAAGGGTTTCATTTTCGTATTCAACAATAAGTAAACCATTTGAAAGATTTACAGCAGTTTCCACGCTATCAGCTAATCGGTTTCCAAGGCTGGAGTTTAGTACTATTCTATCGACTATAATTGATATTTCGTGTTTAATTTTTTTATTTAGATTAGGAAATTCATCAATATTTAAATATTTTCCATCTACCTTAATCTTTGAAAAACCTCTTTTTTTGTAATTTAATATTTCTTTTTTATATTCACCTTTTCTTCCCCTTACTATGGGAGCTAGTAAGTAAATAGTACTATCTTTTGGTAAATTTTTAATTTTATCAACCATTTCGCTTATTGGCTGAGAGACAATAGGTTTACCTGTAAATGGAGAATAGGGAATTCCAACTCTAGCAAACAGAACTCTCATATAATCATAAATTTCGGTTACTGTTGCTACGGTTGATCTTGGATTTTTTGAAGTATTTTTTTGTTCAATTGATATAGCAGGACTTAAACCTTCAATTAAATCCACTTTAGGTTTTTTCATTTTATCTAGAAATTGTCTTGCGTAAGAAGAAAGGCTTTCTACGTATCTTCTTTGACCTTCAGCATAAATTGTATCAAAAGCTAAAGATGATTTTCCTGAACCTGATAGACCAGTTATAACGACTAACTTCTCTTTTGGTATTTCAAGAGAAACATTTTTTAAATTGTGTTCTTTGGCGCCTTTTACAACGATTTTTTTCAACATATTTTTTCTTCTAATTAACAATCATCTTATGTTTATTACCTAAATGTGATATAACAAATCACTTTTAAATAAACAAAATTAATTTAATGTAGAAATTATTATGGCAGGAAGTTTAAATAAAGTACAATTAATAGGTCGTTTAGGCGCAGACCCTGAAATTAAGCAAATGGTTAATGGCAAAAGCGTTGCCAGACTGAGTATAGCTACTAGCCAGAGCTGGAAAGATAAATCTAGTGGAGAGAGAAAAGAAAAAACTGAGTGGCATAGAATTGTAATTTTTAATGAAGGCCTAGTAAATGTTGTTCAACAATATGTAAAAAAAGGTGCCAACGTATACGTAGAAGGCCAATTAAGCACAAGAAAATGGAAAGATGAAGCAACTGGACAAGACAAATATTCAACCGAAATTGTCCTGCAAGGATATAATTCCAGCCTAACAATGTTAGATAGTAGGGGCAGCAATGGAAATACTAATTTAGTTTCTGAAAATAAAAGCTCATTACCAAATGAAAACCTAAATCAGGAAAACTCTGATTTGGATGATGAAATTCCTTTCTAAAATTTCATGGAAAAAAATACTGTAGAGAATAAATCTTATAAACCTATTTTTGTACAAGATGAGATGAGCTCATCTTATTTATCTTACGCTATGAGCGTTATTGTAAGTAGGGCTCTACCAGATGTAAGAGATGGATTAAAACCTGTGCATAGAAGGATCATATATGCAATGTATAAAGGCGGCTATGACTGGTCAAAACCTTTTAGAAAATCAGCTCGGATAGTAGGAGACGTTATTGGTAAGTACCATCCACATGGAGATCAGTCGGTTTATGATGCTTTAGTAAGATTAGTTCAGGATTTTTCAATGAGTGTCCCGTTAATAAGTGGTCAAGGAAACTTCGGTTCAATAGATGGAGATCCCCCTGCAGCTATGAGATACACAGAAACAAAGTTAGGTAAAATTGCTCAATTTTTAACAGAAGATTTAGAAAAAAATACAGTTAATTATAGAAGCAACTATGATGAAACGGAAAAAGAACCTGAGGTTTTACCCTCCCAATACCCAAATATTCTAGTTAATGGAGCAGGTGGTATTGCAGTCGGAATGGCCACAAGTATACCTCCTCATAACTTAGGTGAAATTATTAATGCTACCATAGCCTATATAAACAACAAAAATATTACAATTGCACAATTGATGAAACATGTTCCTGGGCCAGATTTTCCAACCGGCGGCATAATAATTGGAAAAGATATTATTAAACAAGGCTATAATAAAGGTCGTGGTTCATTTAAAATCCGAGGTGAAATAGATTTAGAAGAAAAAAAAGGTGGACGAGAAACATTAATTATTAAGTCAATTCCATATCAAGTAAATAAATCTGTTCTAATCGAAAAGATTGCTCAACTTGTTAGAGATAAAAAAATTGAAGGCATAAGAGATATTAGAGATGAATCTAATAGAGAGGGTATTAGAGTAGTAATCGAACTAAGGAAAGCTGTTGAGCCAGAAACAATAAGAAGACAATTATACAAACTTACAAACATTGAAAGTTCTTTCGGTTTTAATACTTTAGCTATTGTAAATAAAAAGCCTAAAATTCTCAATTTAAAAGAATTTATCTCTGAGTTTTTGACGTTTAGAGAAGACACAGTAATTAAAAGAATTAAATTTGATCTTAAAAAAGCAGAAGAAAGAGCACATATTTTAATTGGTATAGCAACTGCAGTTGAAAATATTGATGAAGTAATTAAGATTATTAAAAATTCAAAAGATGCAGAAATAGCAAAAAAAAATCTGTTATCAAAGAAATGGAAAATCAAAAAAAGTGCTAAATTAATTTCACTAATTGAAAAAAAAAGAAATCTAGTGAGTTACTCACTTTCAATAGAACAAGTAAATGCAATCTTAGAATTAAGATTACAAAAATTAACTGCTTTTGGAATAGGTGAAATTGAAAGTGAAATAAATAAACTTGCTAAATTAATTATTGAGTACAACAAAATAATAAATTCCAAAAAAGAACTTTATAAATTGATTTCTGAAGAATTAGAAAATATTAAAGATAAATTTTCTTCACCAAGAAAAACAAAAATTATAGATGCGGTACTAAATTACAATATAGAAGAAACTATACAAAAAGAGTCAGTTGTTATAAGCATAACAAATCAAGGCTATATTAAACGTAGTCCATTAAGTTCACTTAAAGCTCAAAAAAGAGGGGGTAAAGGAAAAACCGGTATTTCTACAAGGGAAGAAGATTTTGTGGTTCAAATATTTACTGCCAACACTCATACTCCAGTTTTATTCTTCTCTACTCAAGGATTGGTTTATAAAATTAAAGCTCATAAAATACCAGAAGGCACAGCTTCTTCCAAAGGAAAATCAATTTTCAATATCCTACCCTTAAAAAGCCATCATTCTATAAGTTCTATAATGCCTTTACCAGAAGACGAGACTGAGTGGAAAAATTTAATGGTAGTTTTTGCTACAGCAAAAGGAAACGTAAGAAAAAATACTCTGGAAGATTTTATAAACATTAATAATAGTGGTAAAATTGCAATGAAATTAGACCAAGACGATAGAATAATTGGCGTAAAGATATGTAGAGATGATCAAGATTTACTATTAAGCACTCAATTTGGTAAATGTATAAGATTTAAATCTAAAAAATTGAGATTATTTAAAGGAAGATCTTCGAAAGGAATTAAAGGGATTCAACTTAATGATAAAGACAAGGTAATTTCTTTATCCATTATAGATAATAGCAAAATAGATACGAAAACTATCAGTAAAGATAAAAAAATTAAAAGCGGTTTAGATAAATTTATCTTATCCGTATCAGAAAATGGTTATGGCAAAAGATCATCTTATTTGGATTACAGAGTAACTAATAGGGGAGGAAAAGGTATAATTGGTATAATTAATTCACCTAGAAACGGTAATATATCATCTTCCTTAGTAGTTAGTGATAACGATGAAATTATTTTATCTACAGATAAAGGGAGCATAATGAGATGTGCTGTAAAAGAAATTAGAGTTGCAGGTCGTAATACTCAGGGTGTAAGAATTAAAAAACTATCTGGTAGCGAAAAAGTTGTATCTGTGATTAAAATTGAAGACAATATACAATAATATGAATATTGCTATTTACCCAGGCACTTTTGATCCACTTACATACGGTCACATAGATGTTATAAAAAAATCTTTAAATGTTTTTGATAAAGTTATTGTAGCAACGACAGACAATATTAATAAAAATTATCACTTTGATATAGAAGATAGACTAAGTATTATTCATAATTCATTATTTAAGGATTTAAAATTGAATAAAAAAAAAATTAAAGTCGTGTCATTTGATGTACTTACAATCAATTTATGTAAACAATATAAAGCAAATACGATTATCAGAGGTTTGAGAGCTGTATCTGATTTCGAATATGAATTCCAATTAGCTGGAATGAATAAAAAATTAAATTCAAAAATAGAAACAATGTTTTTAATGTCAGATGTCGAAAATCAAATTATTTCATCTAAATTTGTGAAAGAAATAGCAAGTCTAGGGGGAAATATAGACAGATTTGTAACAAGATCCACTGTTAAAATGCTTCAAAATAAAATCTAATGAAAAAAAAAATCTATTTATTAATCTTATTTTTTAGTTTACTAAATACCAATACTTTAGCACAAAATAAACTTATGATTTTAAAATTAACTTATGGTGATGTTGAAATAGAACTTTATCAAGATAAAGCACCTAATCATGTAAAAAGATTTAAAGAACTAGCTGATAGTGGAAAATATGACGGTGTTGTTTTTCATAGAGTTATAGATGGATTTATGGCTCAAACAGGAGATGTTAAGTTCGGGAACTCTAACAATGAAAACTTTAATTTATCATTAGCCGGGACAGGTGGCTCTGATTTACCAAATCTTAAAGCTGAATTCACAGATATAGCGCATACAAGAGGAATAATTTCTGCCGCAAGATCAGCAGACCCAGATAGTGCAAATAGTCAATTTTTTATTTGTTTTGATTCAGCTCCGCATTTAGATAGACAATATTCAGCTTTTGGAAAAGTGATTAAAGGTATGGAATTTGTTGATAAGATAAAAAAAGGTGACCCCAATAGTGGTTCAGTTTCAGAACCTGATAAAATAATCTCTCTAAGATCGAAATAAAATTTAATGCCAAGTAAAGAATTTTCTTTTGAGTTAATTACTCAAGATAATAAAGCTAGGCTTGGAAAAATTCATACATCTAGAGGTGAAATAGACACACCAGCTTTCATGCCTGTTGGCACACAAGGCACTGTAAAAGCAATCTTTACTGATGATATTTTAAAAACTAGTACACAAATTATTTTAGGTAATACATACCATTTATTACTTAGACCAGGAATTGATATATTAAAAAAATTCAACGGCCTTCACGATTTTATGAATTGGAGCAAACCAATATTAACTGACTCTGGTGGATATCAAATAATGTCACTATCAAAATTTAATAAAATTGATTTAAAAATAGGAGCTATTTTTAAATCACATTTAGATGGAAAAAAAATAATTTTGAGTCCAGAAAAAAGTATTCAAGTTCAAAAATCTATAAATTCAGATATAATTATGGTTTTAGATGAATGCCCTAAACTAACAACTGATAAAAAGGTTTTATCCAAAGCTATTGATGTTTCAACAAACTGGGCAAAAAGAAGTAAAATAGAATTCGGTAATGATAAATCCAAAGGCTTATTCGGTATTGTTCAAGGTGGATTGTATAAAGATTTAAGAATAGAAAGTATAGAAAAGTTAATAGAAATTAATTTCAATGGATACGCAATGGGTGGGTTAGCTGTTGGTGAAAAACAATCTGAAATGTTTAAGATTTTAAATGAAACAACTAGCTACCTACCAAAAGAAAAACCTAGATATTTAATGGGAGTTGGTACTCCTTCTGACATACTAGGAGCAGTAAATGAAGGTATAGATATGTTTGACTGTGTGATGCCTACGAGATCAGGGCGTACTGGTTTAGCTTTTACCTGGCAAGGTAAAGTAAATCTCAAAAATTCTAAATATCAAAACGATAAGTCTCCATTAGATGAGAATTGCACAATAAGAAATCTAAATAAATATTCTAAAAGTTATTTAAATCATCTTGTAAAATCCAATGAAATGATGGCGTCAATGCTTATTTCTTTACATAATATATATTTTTACCAACAATTTATGCGGGAAATTCAAAAAAATATTCATAATGGCACATTCAAAAAGTTTTATAAAAAATATATAAATTTATTTAATTAATTATTTGAAATTTAATTAATTAGTATATAAAAGATGCATACTTTAAGGGCCCTTAGCTCAGTTGGTAGAGCACCTCCCTTTTAAGGAGGGTGTCGATGGTTCGAGTCCATCAGGGCTCACCAATAACTAAATTTTTATTGGTGGATATTTTATAATTATTTCACTTATCCAGTTTTCTAAATTTTTAATTCTTTTTTTACTACTTGGATGTGTGCTTAAAAAAACAGGTGGTTCTTTACCATTATTTTTTGCACTCATTCTTTCCCATAATTTTACTGACTCTCTTATGTCATATCCTGATAATGAAGAAAAAATTAAGCCTAAATAATCTGCTTCAGTTTCTTGTTTCCTTCCAAATGGATTCATAATTCCTAATTGAAAAATATCTAAACCTGTGTTTTGGCCAACAGTATTTCTTGTTCTATTAATCGCTCCTCCTAAAAAAATGTCAGCTACGGAAGTCCCTAAATTTATTGTCATTGCGTGACTCATTCTTTCCAAAGAGTGTCTAGCAACTGCATGGGCTATCTCATGACCCATTACTATAGAAAGTGCGTTAGTATTTTTTGTTATTTTTAACAAACCAGTATAAACAGCAATCTTTCCTCCTGGCATGCACCAAGCATTGACAACTTTATCATTATCTACCAGAACATAATCCCAGCTGAAGTTTTTTGTAGGGTCTGGTTTGTTTTGTTTTTCAAAAAAAGTGCTTACTGCAATTTCCATTTTTTTTCCGATATTCCTAATTTCTTTTAATTTTGAGCCTTGGGTAATTAATTTCGATTTACTTCTAAAATTCTCATATGCCGCTGCAGCTCGTTTATTAACACGTGATTCTGAAACAAAACTAAGTTGCTTTCTTTCTGTGATTGGGACAGTAGTGCAAGAAGGCAAAACTAAAGAACAACAACTACACCCAAAATAGCCAAGAAATTTTCTTCTATTTATGTTATACATTTAAGATTCATGATTTTAAATAATAAATTATTAATTGCAATTTTTATCTTGATAATCATTTTTATTATATATTCAAGTTATTCTTAATAAATGACAAACTTTAATATTAAAAAATCACTTTTTTCAAAATTAAGAAATAACTTTATAGCGGGTATTGTTGTCTTGATACCTATAGGAATAACTTTGTACCTCACAATTTTTTTAGTAAGAATTTCTGGTAAAATAATTCCTAAAGAAATTAACCCTAATAACTATTTGCCATTTGATATTCCAGGTGTTGAAATTGCAATAGCATTAGTGGCAATAACATTTATTGGATGGCTTTCCCTTTCTTTTCTAGGAAAAAAATTTTTCGAACTGTTTAATAATATTCTAAAAAAAATTCCTATACTTAGAACTATATATTCCGCTATTGGTCAAATGACAGAAACATTTACAAAATCAGACAATAACCAAAAAAGTGTAGTTCTTTTAGAATATCCTCGTAAAGGTATTTGGGCAGTAGGTTTTGCAACAAAAGAAAACGAAGGGATAATAAAAGATAAAGTAAAAGAGGATATCGTAAATATTTTTGTACCTACCACGCCTAATCCTACAAGCGGGTTTTTATTAATGGTTCCAAAAAAAGATCTTATTTACCTTGATATTTCTTTTGAGCAAGCCTCAAAATTTATTGTTTCAGCAGGAACCACTAATATAAGCTAAATTTCTCCTACATTAATTATTTCAGCTCTATCGAAAAGTTTTAACAAAAAAGCATATTTATTTTGATTAACATCATTTTTAATGTTTTGAACATATTTCTCAGCTAAATTAAATAAATCTTCATGAACCACGGGGTCTGAAAATCTAAAATTTTTAATTCCACTTTGTTGAAAACCAATTAAATCACCAAAACCTCTTAATTTTAAATCTTCCTCTGCAATAAAAAAACCATCATCTGAATTTTTAAGTATTTTTATTCTTTTAATTGCATTTTTAGTTAATCCATCTTTAAATAATAAAATACATGTTCCTTGCTTTTTACCTCTACCAACTCTACCTCGTAATTGATGTAATTGAGCTAAACCAAATTTATTTGCATTTTCAATCACTATTAAATTAGCATTTGGAAAATCTATACCAACTTCAATAACAGTTGTTGAAACAAGTATTGAGATTTCCTTATTTAAAAATTTTTTTAAGACAATTTCTTTCTCTTCTTTTTCCAAAGCTCCATGTATAAGGCCAACCTTATTTGGAAATTTTTTATTAATTAGTTCAAATTTCTTTTTTGCAGATGAATAATCTAAAAAAGCTGACTCTTCAATTAATGGACACACCCAAAAAACTTGATTGCCATTATCTATCTGTTTTTCAATGAAAGGCCAGATCTCATTAATTTTATTTTCAGGCTTACTTAAAGTTATTATTTTTTTTCTTTGAGCGGGTTTTTCACTAATTTTAGAAATATCCATATCTCCATAAAGAGACATCATCATTGTTCTGGGAATAGGTGTTGCAGACATGAGTAACACATCACAATTATTACCTCCTTTTTTTGCTAAGTCACTTCTTTGTTTTACACCAAATTTATGTTGCTCATCTATAACAATAAGGCCAAGATTTTTAAATTCTATTTTATTTTGAAATAATGCGTGTGTCCCAATTAATAAATCTATTTTTTCACTTTTTAAATTTTTCAAAATTTCTTTTCTTTTTTTGTATTCAGTTTTACCAGTCAAAAATTCAATTTTTATTTCATCCTTAAAAATTTTTTTAGAAAAAATATAATGTTGTTTTGCTAAGATTTCTGTAGGGGACATCAAAGCACATTGGTAGCCACTCTTTATAACATTGAATATAGGTATTAAAGAAACAATCGTTTTACCTGACCCTACATCACCTTGAATAATTCTAAACATTCTTTGATCTTTAAGAAGGTCAATGTTTATTTCATCTAAAACCTTCACTTGACTATTTGTTAAATTAAACGGTAAATTTTTTATTATAGTTTTGGCATAGTTATCATCAAATAACTTCGGGGTTTTATTTTTTTTTATTCTTTTTCTGTTTTCAAGTAATGCTAAAAAATTAGCACAAAGTTCATCAAAAACTAATCTTCTATAACTTTTTGATTGATTGTTCTTTGCATCTTTAGAGTTATGTAGTTTTTTTATACTTTCATTCCAATTTAATAAATTATTTTTCTTAATAAAGTCTACGTTCAGCCAATCTTCTATATTTGGCAAACTATTTATCACTTGTTCGCTTATAGATCTGTACTTTTTTTCGTTAATTCCTTTTGTTAAATTATATTTAGGAATATTCTTAATTACATATTCTTGTTTTTCTAATGTCGTCACATAATCTGGATTTGTAATTTGGTATTTTTTATTAAAAAAATTTACTTTACCGCTGATAATTATCCACTTATTAACCTGAAATAACTTTCTGAGGTACCCTTCGCGGCTATTAAAATAAATTATGTCTATTTTTCCCGTTTCGTCCTCGCAAGATATTTTGTTAGGTAGATTTCTTAGCCTTGGAAAGCTTAACTTTTTTACTAAAACTTTTATTGAGTGAATTTTACCCACTTCTAGTTCATTTAATTTAGAGATTTTAGATCTGTCTGTTTCTGAATACGGTAGATTTAAAATTACGTCTTTTATTTTCTCTATTTTTCTTTTTTTTAAATACTTTGATAGTTGAGGACCAATTCCTTTTAAATTTGAAATTTCACTAAATATAAAATCTTTTTTCATTTATCTGATTAAATTATGTATAATATAATTTTATGAACAATGAATTAGAAATATTTAAAAAAAAATTGATTTATCGTGCTTCTTATAGAGGAACAAAGGAGATGGATATTCTATTAAGTTCTTTCGTGAATAAAAACATAGATTTATTTGACATGAGTCATTTACTAGAACTTGATAAATTCTTGAATTTTGAAGATGAAATAATATTAAATTTTTACCATAATAATATTATAAAGAAAAAAATAAACGAGAACAAAATTTCAAAAATTTTTAAGAGCTTTAAACTATAATGGCGGAGAGGGTGGGATTCGAACCCACGAACGAGTTGCCCCGTTGCTGGTTTTCAAGACCAGTGCTTTCAACCGCTCAGCCACCTC
>Ga0209335_10001787_pt1 | contig 24239 bp, 15 predicted proteins | sample COG_09_FD_184753 | JGI IMG/M metagenome (GOLD analysis project Ga0209335, IMG submission 184753) | Pelagic Microbial community sample from North Sea - COGITO 998_met_09 (SPAdes) (version 2) | ecosystem: Environmental > Aquatic > Marine > Neritic zone/Coastal water | place: Helgoland, sampling...
GGATATGGGTATCGTCAACGCCGCTCAGGTTGAAGAAGATGTTTACGAGAATATCGACAAGGAGCTTTTGGAGTACATCGAGGACGTTTTGTTGAACCGATGTTCGAACGCGACGGAGAGAATGCTTCAATTCGCGGCGACTTTAGACCCGAAATCTGGACCGTGCAACCTCCGCCGCAAAGGCCAAGCTGCCGGCGGTGCCGCGAAAAAGAAAGATAACGGAAAGGCTTGGAGAAACGAAAAAGTCGGTAAACGTCTCGAGTATGCTCTCGTGCATGGTATCGATGAGTTCTGCATCGCCGATACCGAAGAGTGCCGAACGTCTGGTTCGTTTGCATCCTGCCTTGAGATCATTGAAGGACCGCTCATGGATGGCATGAACGTAGTCGGGGATTTGTTTGGTGCCGGGAAAATGTTTTTGCCGCAAGTAATCAAATCAGCACGAGTAATGAAGAAATCTGTCGGACACTTGCTTCCGTTTATGCAGGCGGCAAAAGATGCCGCCGGCGATACTTCGAGCTCTAGTGCCGGGACGTTCTTGATTGCAACTGTGAAGGGTGACGTGCACGATATCGGGAAGAACATCGTCGCCGTTGTCTTGGGGTGCAACAACTTCAAAGTCATAGATATTGGCGTGATGTGTCCATGCCAAACTATCCTTGATGCCGTGAAAGAAAACAACGCCGATATTCTCGGATTATCCGGTCTCATCACTCCATCTTTGGACGAGATGGTGACAGTTGGGAAAGAGATGGAAAAAGCTGGGTTGAAGATTCCGTTACTCATCGGTGGTGCGACGACATCCAAGATGCACACGGCGGTCAAAATGGCACCAGTGTACTCTGGCGGTGTCGTTCACGTTCTCGATGCGTCTAGAGCCGTCCCAGTTGCTCAAACTCTCATGGATATGACAAAACGTCCGGAGTTTTTGGATGATATCAAAGAAACGTACGAGGAGATGCGCGAGGAATTCTTCGCCGGTCTCGAAGATCGAAAGTACTTATCCCTCGCGAAAGCGCGAGAGTCGGTCACGTTGCCAGATTTCTCCTCCGCGGAGCACAAACCAGTAAAGCCGAAGTTTTTAGGTACGAAGGCATTGAAGGACGTCCCGATTGCTGACGTGATCCCGTACATTGATTGGAACCCATTCTTTCAAGTCTGGCAACTTAGAGGCCGATACCCGAACAGAGGCTACCCGAAAATTTTCAACGACGAAAACGTCGGGAAGGAGGCGAAAAAGCTATTCGATGAGGCAAATGCGATGTTAGATCAAATGAAAAACCAGAAACAGTTGACATTGAACGGTTTGCTCGCTTTCTACGCGTGCAACGCCGTCGGTGACGATATCGAAGTTTACAACGGCGAGGACGCCGCTTCCGGCAAGCGCTGCTCGTTCCACACGATTCGTCAGCAAGCTGAAAAAGATACTGAAGAACCGTACATGGCTTTGTCTGACTTTATTGCACCGAAAGATTCTAACGTTACCGATTATCTCGGCATGTTTGTCTGCACGGCTGGTCTGGGTTTGGACAAGTTGACACAGTCTTTCAAAAAGAACAACGACGACTACTCGTACATTATGGCGGAGGCTTTAGCTGATCGTTTAGCCGAAGCATTCGCGGAATTACTCCACGCTCAAGTTCGTAAAGATCACTGGGGATACGCACCGGATGAATCTCTCAACGCTGATGACTTGTTGAAGGTAAAGTACCAAGGCATTCGCCCAGCGCCGGGGTATCCGTCGCAACCTGATCACACCGAGAAGGCCACGATGTGGGATTTGATGAAATGTAAGGAAGAGATTGGCGTCGAGTTGACGGAGTCCTTCGCTATGCTGCCGGCGGCCTCTGTGTCTGGCTTATACTTTGGCGGTAAATCTGCAGAATACTTCAACGTTGGTAAGATTGAGAAGGACCAAGTGGAAGAATACGCCTCGAGAAAAGGAATGGACGTGGCTACCGTTGAGAAGTGGTTGGGGCAAAACTTGGCGTACCACGTGGAATAATATATTAGAGAGATGTCACCGAACAACTTAAACAACTTAACTTAATCACATTATTTAATCAAATATACATAAAAACATCACGCTACAAAAGAAGAAAAAACTTGATATGAATACAACTGTTCTTTGTCTTCGTGTATTTTGATGTAATGTGGTAGTACAACTGTTTTTGTTTTTAGAATACAAGTATCTCCCTCGTGTTCGAAGGAGCCATATCGATCTTCATCGACTTCCTCCTCCTCCTACCTTTTTCGAAACGTCGAGGTAATCTGCCAAAGTCGGCGTTGTCAAAATGTGTAGCTCTTCCCCCGCCGTCGTCGTTTTCCTCACCCCAGTATCGACCTCTCCTGATCCGTGAGAATAAAAGCAGCTCGTCCCAAACGGACAGCGACCGTTGTTGTAATGCTTGCACGGAATTTGTTTCATTTTGCTCAAATAGTTTTTCAAAATCTCTTCTTTCTCCTCCGGCGTGCGTGGAAAGTGAGCGCTCGGCGTGATAAAGAAAGAGTTGACGCGACAAATCGGACACATTCTCGCCTGTTCGGTCGCGATCGCACCAGCTTCTTTACCTTGTACGCCACCATCTCGCCATCCGCGAATACACGATAAGCAAAAACTGTGGTCGCATTTATCCAACAAACCAAACCGTCTCGCCGAAAACGGGCGAGATTCATCCGCGACTCTTTCCAAGCATATAGAGCATTCAATTTGCGCATCAAAAGATCTTTGCTGATCGTACGATTGGTCCGACGCGTTTCCTACTTCTAGGGGGCGGAACATGGCATTTACGTCCCTGGGAACTTGTCTTTGTTGTTGTTGTTGTTGTTGTTGTTGTTGTTGTTGAAAGTGATGATATTGCTGCTGCTGCTGCTGCTGTTGTTGTAACTGATACTGCTGCTCTAAAAACGCCTGACTTTGCGGATCTTCGATGTTGACCCATTGGCCTTGTTGATCGTAGTACCCGTATCCATCGCCACCGGCAACGCGTTGTTGTCGTTGTTGTGGTGGTTGTTGTTGTTGTTGTTGATACTCCTGCAAATCGCCGCTACTCGCCGTCATCCCCAAGAACAAATCGTCATCGTCCGGTAACTGCGCCGCTACAAAATCCGCCATGTCCTCTCCTTCCCCGGTATTAAAGCTCACCCAGTTCCCATACTCGTCCTCGTACCCCCAATCGTCCCCGCCGTCTCCCCCGAACTCTTCCGCGGCTTCCTCCGTCGTTCCGCTCCGGCGCAAGTGCTCCACCGAACTGTTTTGCCACGCGCCGCTCGCTCCACCACCACCGCCCGCGACGACTGAAGAAGACGCCGCCGCAAAGGACGACGTTGATTGCGACCCCCCCGAGAGATTCGTCCTTTGCATCTGCTGGCTCAAATACGCCGCTCCTCCGGTCCCAAAGGTTGGTACAAAACTCGGCGCTTTCGTGTTCATCCTCGTCGTCGTCGTCGCGAGATTACCACCACCACCACCACCGCTATTTTCCCGTCGCGCCGTCGCCGTCGTCGTCTGAATCGTCCCCAACGCGTTGTTGTTATCGTCGTTGCAGTGATCGTACCGACACTTATCCCCGTACGTGCAACTGTTCTGCTTCCCTTTCTTATAAAACGGACACCTCGAGGTCGTTAACCGTTGGTCGTCGTTCGCATCGTGCGAGAACTTGCACTCGGGTTTCGCGCACGCGCCGGCGAGGAAGAATTTGCACGCGATGTTGGTGTTACTACTGCTACTGCTGCTCTTGGTATTCGCAGCGGCTCGGAGAGAAGAAGGAGGACGAGGAGGATCCATCGTCGTCCGAGAAGGAGACCAAATCTGTCAAAGTCTTTGTTGTTTTTTGAGGAAAACGCGATTCGCGAAATTTTCTTCTTCGACCGTCGTTTCCTCGCATGTGAGATGTGCACGACTCTCGACCACTTGAAAGAGAACATCGTCAGATGGTGTCTTCAATCAGAATCAGACTCAGACTCGGAATATAATGACACGCGTCGTCCTAAATAAAGCCGCGCCTTTGCCCTTGCGTGCGACGACGAAAGAGAGAGTAAGAGAGAGACGCGCGAAACACAAAGCCATCGCGCTGCTGAAAAGAACTTTCACCGTGCACTCTTTTTTCCTTTTTTTTTTCCTTTTTTTTGGTTTTACTTTATTTAATTCGACGGTCTCGTACGAGAGTCCATAAAAAAGGCGTAACACCCTCGCGGGGACACGATCTCTGCGCGATCTCTCTGAAGCACTTCACAACACCCCCCTCAACGACACAAAATGTCATCATCGAATAATGGTTCCGCGAATAATAACAATTACGGTCGAGGCGCGACGTACGCGTTCATCACGGCCGTGTTATACGCCGCGGAAGCGATTTTGTCCAAAGTTCTGAACGCAAGAAACAAATCGATATACGTCGCGTTACTGATCGACTACGTGATTTTGTACGTGATTTTTGGCATCAATTTGGCGTGGTGGTGTTGTTGTTGCGCGGTCGTCGAGGACGATCCGATGATTTTGAAAGCCGAGGAGGAGGGCGGTTTCAATGACGACGTGGAGAAACAGCAGAGGATAGATATGGTCTCGAAGGACTCCGGGGTTGGGAAAAAGTTGACGCTGCACAAGAAGTACGACTCGTATCAGTTTTTGCCCTCTTTCTTAGCGGGTAAGAAGAACAAAAAGGACGAAGAAGAGGATGAAAAGAAGAAAAAGAAGAAGAGTTTAACGGAGTACGGGTACAAGGACGACTTTTGCTTCGGTGTGACGCTGAAAGCGCTGAGTCTGATTGCGATGTCGGTGTTTGATTTCGGTGGGAATTATACCGCGATCTTGGCGTATAAGTACACGACGGTGACGAGCGCGACGATTTTTCTCAGCGCGACGGTTCCAATATCGTGCGGTGTGGGGTATTTCTTCATGAATAGACGGTACACGAGAAGGCACGTTGTTGGTGCGATCATTGCGTGCGCAGGTCTCGTTTTATTGGTCGTATCAGACGGAGTGGAGGAAGAGAAACAGTTACACGACGACATCCCCGGGGAAGAGCAGAAAAATCCGGCGTTGGGGGATAGTTTGGCGTTTGCGGCGGCGGTTTGCAATTCACTCACGAACGTTTTGCAAGAACATGCGATAGAAAATGGAGTGTATATGAACGAGATTTTGACCGCGTTTGGTTTTTATGGCGCTTTGTTGGCGTTGGTTGCGTTGTTATGGGAACACGATTGGGACTTGGAGAAGTTGGGCAATTTCTTGAAGTCGGTGGGTGAATCCGACGTGATGATTTATATAGTTTTCGCGTTTGTCATATTTTGTTCGTTCACTTCGGCGTACAGATCTTTGAAATACATCGACGCTGGATCGTTCAACGTTATTTTGTTGCAACAAGCGTTGTTATGCGGCCTGGTGCGTTTATTTGGTTTTGACGGTGGGTTTTCTACCACCGAGCAAGCGCTTATTTTCATGGGGACCTTTGCAGTTCAAGCCGTAGGGATTGCCATATTCTCCACCGCGGAGGATCCTAAGAGTAATATCGGAAGTGAAAATGGTGGTAATAATAGTAGTAGTAGTAGTAGTAGTAGTAGTAGTAGTACAGAGAATAATAGTAATAATAGCAACGATAGCAGCGCGAGTGGAAGGAGAGATAATGAGGTGGATGAAAAGACGCCGCTGGTAAGAGCATCCTCGTCGTCCTCTCCGTAAGAAGAAGTGTGTGGGAAAGAGGCATGTACGCGTTCTACTGATATAAGTTTGAGAGATGATTTGCTTTGTATTGATCGCGTTGCTTGAAACGCTGAATATTGATATACGTTACCTCGTAGTTTTGAATACCTGTTAACTCAACCAACGCTGAAACTTCGCTCTTACGCAAATTCTATGTACTAAACTTACTGGAATCTATCGGGTATAAGCTATTGTAGTGGACCTCGGACCAAAAGGAAATCCAGAGCACTTTCTCCTCCTCCTCGTTATTATTATTATTATTCACTCGTTGATGATGTTTGCGTTTTTCCGGCTGAATTTCGAGAACGAAGTTATCGCGGTAGGAAGTGATGACGCAAAATGGGAGGCCGAACGCGTCGGAGGCGGCTTGGAGGGTGACGTGGTCGCCCCAGGATCCGGGTTTGGACATGTTGCGGAGGTAAGCGTGGTAGTTTGCGAGCTCGGTGGTGGTATCGTTTTGGTTGTCGTCGCTCGGCGATTCTACGAAGGCGGCGTATCGATCCGGTCTGGCGCGCATTTGCCCGATAACTACCGCTCGCACGGAAGCGTGGTGCGATTGGTCGCCGTATAATTGGTCGCTAATCGCTCGAAACTGACAGTTGCCGTCCCCGTTCACGATGAACTCTTTCAAACCGTAAAGCTCGAGGCGTTTGTCCAACTTGAGGTGGTCCAAGGAGGCGGCTGAAGAGGAAGGTGGTTTCTGCGCGTGTTGGAGGACGACGGATGGTCGGAACTCGATCGATCCCGCGGAAGGAACGTAATCGTACGAATCGTACGATGACGGCGGCGGAACCGGAAGAGGTGGAGGTGGAGGAGGAGTCGACGGTTTCAACGCGCCGTCACCGTAACCGCCGTAACCAATTTCGTCGTCCATGAGAGACCTCGCCGGCGACCGATAATCGCCTAAGGAGGCGTCGCTCGCGCCCGTAGTGTTGTTGTTTCTGTTGTTGTTATTAGTACTATTCGAAGACACCCCTATATCCAGCCCTTTCACCTTCTCCGTAATCACCTCTCCGCTCAATAAGGAGTGTTTCCCGCTCTTCGCCGCCGCGCCTTCTGTTCGTCGCGACGCCGCCGACGACGATGTCGACGCCGCCGTTCCCGCGCCTACTGCTCTCATCGTCGCCGCCGCCGCTGAGGACGACTTTGACGACACCGACGACCCCACCGCCACCACCCTAGCGTCCTTGCTCGTCTCTTCTTCTCTCGCTACCGGTGGTGGTCGCTTCATCGTCTTAAACGTCGATGTCGCGTGCGAATACTTTTCCACCCCAACCAGTGCATTAATCTCCCCTTTCAACGTTTCCAGCTCCCCGCACACGTCCTCGGCCTCGCGTTGCCACCGTTGAAACCGCATCTCGTTTTCTCGCCACGCGCGGTGTTTCTTCATCGTCTCTTCGACTAAAGAGACGAACCCGAGACCGAGTCGATAGATTTGCACGATGTTCGTTTCGAGCCGGTACACCGCGAGTTGTCGTTGCAAATGCACGCACGTGCGTTCGTACCGGTCGAACGGTAAGTTTTGACAGACCGAAACCGGGGTGATGGACTGGGAGATCTTTTGGGAGAGCGTGAGGGTGGTGGTTTTGGTCATTTTGAGAGGAGAAGAGGAGAAGTCGTTCATATAGATAGAGTCGTCGCGAGAAGAGGAGAGACGAGAGAATGAAGATTTGTGGTGCCTTTGGATGGAAACGAGTGACAACTGTGTTAGACGAGAGTAGTATTCTCAAAGAATTTAAGTCTCGTTATGATTCTGAATCTAAAAGGCCTTTCCGGGCCACAAACGAACACTTTCTACACATCGGCACTTCTTCGCAAAACAAAGACGACGTCGTCTAAAACGTACGCTCCGGCGAGATGGTCGCCTTCGCTGACGTACGGCGCTCGCGAGATTTTTTCAATCTCAAAGCCGCTCGGTTTGAGGACATTTTCGTACAAGTCTCTGCAACCGTACTCCCAAGCGGCGGTTGGGGTGGCGACGTCGAGTTTTTCTGAGGGTGGGCGGCGCGTGCCGTCGTCGAGCTCTACGAACGGGCGGAACGGGAGGACGACGGCGAGGACGAAGAGTCCCGTTTTCGGTTTGAGAAGATTTCGGACGTGCGAGAGCATGGTGAAGGGACGGTCGCATCGGTCGAGGACGTTGAACATCCCGATGCAATCGAATTTGCCGCCGCCGCCGCCGCCGCGTCCTTGATGTTGGCGTTCTGTCGTCTCTGTTCCTTCTTCTTCGTCTAAAAGTTCGCGCACCTTTTTCTTCGCCGCCTCGCTCTTCGTGCTCGTCCCTTCCTCTTCTTCCCTTGCATTTTGCATCTTAAATTTTTCCCAGACGTCCTCGATTGTTCCCGTTTCCAACACCGTCCAATCTTTATGCGATTCCGCGCACCGCTTTACCATCGCCGGACTCGTCTCGGTTGCCACGACTGTGCCAAAATATTCGCCCAATTTACTCGCCACTTCGCCTTCGCCGGAACCAATATCCAGATACGCGCCCGCGTCGAGGACGGCGTTATCGTCATCATCATCACCCTCACCACCTTCATCGCCGCCTCGATGACGATGCATTAAACTCCTCCCCACTAAAACACGCGCCTGCTCGCGACTCAAAACGAACATCTTTCCTCTCCCAAGGATCGCGTTCGCCTCGGTCAGTGACTTGCCTTCTTTCTCGCGCAAGCGAGTACACGCCTGCGCCAATCGCGCGTTGACGAGTCGCGGTCGCCGCGAAGATCGCAAAAGAAACGCGTCCGTTTCTGCGTCTCTCGAAAGTTGGACAAATTTTCTTCGCAACATAGATTCCCACTCTGATTCTTCTTCTTCTTGGTCGTTCTCATCTTCAACATTAGTGCTTCTTCTTCTCGATGAATACCTAGAGACATCCACCCCGTAGGGGACATCTCTCGCGGTGAGTTTTTGGTTACAGTGCGCGCAAATGATCGGCATGGACTCCAAACAATTTTTAGACGGCATGCCGATCCATTTTCTCCATCTCGCGTCTTCTTTTAGGCGTTTTGGTGTGGTGGTGGTCCGTCGATTTGCGTCGCCGTACTCGTCGCCGTCGGTTTTCGTTTCCAATTTGGATTCTTTCTCGTCGTCCGCCACCGCCGATGATGAAGAAGAAGAAGAAGAAGAAGAAGCGTTCGTTGATGACGTTGTTTTCATTCCTCTCGCGATGCTGACGCTTTTTCTCGGTCCGATGGTGGGTTTGTACTGAATAGGAGTAGTAATAGGAGGAGTAATAAGTGGGAGTAATATGGACGACATTTTGTGGAGGAAAAGAGCAAGTGAGAGAGGGACATTTTAAAACGACGATGATAGTATTCATTCTAATGTCGCATTGTGCGTCCAACCGTGGACGCTCCGTGATCTCTCTCAAAACCTCGTTCTCTCTCTCTTTCTCTCGTCGCGGGGCTTTTTATTTCTTCGTCTTCTTCTTGGGCGGCGGCGGCTTTTTCAGCGGCGAAACGAGACGCCCGTCTCGCGCGTTTTCAAACTTCGATTTCAAGTTTGACACTTTCCCAGAGCTGAGAATTTCGACGGATTTGAACATTTCGTCTAGCGTGCGGACGTACTGTTCGTTTCTTGGGACGAGTTTTGCGCTCGTGAGTTCTCGCTTGTCGTGCTCGTAAAGGAGCGATTTGGATTTCGGGGAGACGGAATTTTCGTTCGGTAAAAACCTCTCCCGAGGCCGCGCCTGCTGGGTTTTGTTTTTGGCGAAATATTCTTTATTCCACGTGGCGACGAGCGCCTCCCAGCTGAACCACGCGACTTGATCTACCTCGGCTTTTCCGAGCAACGGGAAGGTTTCCGCGACGTCTTTGCTCGAATCCCCGTGCATGAAGTAAACGTCTTCGTAGGCGTTACATCCGCCCATGTCCGCCTGTTTTGCCGCGCAAGTGAACGCGTAAGTGAGCTGCTTCGGATCGACATTGATTCCTAATTCCTCGGCTATTTCTCTCGCGGCGGTATTTCTAGACGAGTTCGGGTGCGTGGAGTGTTTGTCCGCCTCGTGGATGAAATCTTCGTCGTCTTCGTCTCCGTCGGATGTTTTCGCGTTCTTCTTCTTTCTCTCTTCCATCATTCGTTCCTCCTCGCTTATTTCTTCCTCGTACTCGTCCTCGTCACTTTTTTCTTCTCCTTCACCTTCGACTCCTCTCGAGACTTCTCCCTCCTTCGTCTTCTTTTTCCTCTTCCTCCTCCCTTGCGTCTCTGGATCAAACTCGATGTGCCCAGCCGCGGAAATATCCCACATCCCCGGAAACGTATCTTTCTTCTCGCTCCGTTTCTGACACAACACCCGGTTCCTCTCCTTATCAAACACCCACACGTGCGCGCTTCTGTGCCAGACTTTGTTTTCGTGGCACGTTTTCCGGTCGATTTCCGTTCGCGTTCGAGCGTTTTCCAGCCACATTTTTGTTCTCGAAGTTGTTGTCCAAGAAGGAGAAGAAGAGGATTTTGGTCCGTTTTTGTGCACGATGCAACTTTCATCATCATCATCATCATCATCATCATCGTCACCAGAAACACCCCTCCTCGATGATGGGGGTTTCATTCTCTCGAAGAGTTCATCCGGTCGTTGCGCCATCGCGGTTGCGGGATCGTCTGTCATCTTCATCGTCCCATCATCATCAATATCATCGAAACGTCCAAACGTCTTTGACATCTTCCCCAAGACAGACGAAAAGAATGCATCCATAGTATACGAATACGCGCACACACGCACACGCGCACACACACGCACACACAATATATACGCGCGTATCGTTTATCTGCTCTCGCAAAACCGCGCTTTTTTACGCCCGCCACATGATAGTATGAGAGATGATGCGAGTCAAATTTGTCAAGCACATTTCCCCTAAAACGTCAGTCTTTTCTCTTCATTCCAAGACGCACGTACAACACGTAAACATGCTCTTCTCCGTCGCATCATCCTCGTCCTCTCGAGGACTCACCGACGGGCTTCTGCTTCGCAGATCGTCACCTCTCGCGATGATCTTTTATTCTTCGTATTCTTCTGATATCGTCAAAAGTACGGTGGACTTCAAAGTCATCCTCGACGGCACTCGACACGCCGTCTCCGCTTCAGTGAACGAACAACTCTCGAAAGTCCTCGCGAAACACCGAGACGTGATGCACGCGGTACCGATAATATCACCGATGTTAGGACACGACGCGCACGTGATCGTCCCGGAAGAGGTGAGGAAAGAGTTAGAGGAGTTAACCGGAGAGGAGATGGACAAGATCGAAGAGCTGTGCAGCGAGCCTTTAGACGGAGGGAGGTCGAGATTGGCGAGTCAGCTGAGGGTGAGCGAGTCGTTCGCGGGGATGACGTTCGCGGTGAAAGGGATGAACAGGATCATGAGGACCTAAAATAGTGATGATGATGAGAGAGTGAGGCATCGCGCGATGTGCGGTAGGATTATATATATATATAGAGAGAGAGAGGATGTTGTAGTGTGTACGTTTGTACGCTGCGTGTGTATTCATACGTATACTAAAACCGCACGTTTTCTAAATATTGCTTCTTCTTCGTCTCATTCTTTTTACTTTTGCGTGTTGCTCCTAGTAGTTGCTGGATTCGGCGGTCGAAAGACAAAACGAACGGATTGGTGAGGCGGTTTCTGTTGTTGTTGTTGCGTGTGACGAAGCGGTCGCGGCGGCGGCGGCTGGTACGGTGACCCAAAACCGAAAACCGGCGGCACCACTCCCAAGCCCCCGTCACCATTTTGAAGCGGCACATACGGACGCGGCGGCGGCTGTGGCGGCGGCGGCTGTGGTGCCATATTATTCGCGTTGTGATAGTATTGTGGCTGCAAACCAAACGGTTGCGCTTGTGCGTTTGCCATCACGCTTCGTTCGTACTCGCTTCGGCCGTTGTGCATGGCGTTGATTCTTTGTTGTCTGAGTCTCTCCTCGTGCTCTTTCACTCTGCGCTCAGACTCGAGGCGTTCCGCGCGTTGCCTCGCCTCTGCAGCGGCACGGATCACCGGAACCCGTCCGTTTCTTGCTTGAGCCTGCTGTAGAATTTCTCTTTGCCACGGTTGCGTGCCGTCGTTTTGATGCGCTTCTCGTTCTCGTTCTCGTTGATGGCGGCGTTGTTCCTCCTCCGCCGCGTTTCTTAATCGATGTAAATCACGCAGTTGCTGCATCGGCGTCACCGCAGCTTTCCGAGCAACGACAGAATGCGGGGGTTGAGCGGGTGCTGCGCCGGAAGTCGACCCAACGATGCGCACGTCATCTTCTGAATCCGAATCATCGATGACGATAATGTCGGGAACCGTGTCTTTTGCGCCGCCGTTGCCGCGCATAGCCGCAGCTTCTCGGCAGGCGTTTCGTAGTTCTTCTTCCGAATCGTAATCGTCGTCGGCGGCGGCCACATTAGTATTATCGCGTTTCGGCTTTTTTCGCTCCTCTTCCTCGCTAATGACTATTTCAACTTCCTTCGCAGAAGTCATCCCGCTGCTTCTTTTATTATTTCTCGTACTAGTATTTTTTCCTTCTAGCGCTACTCCTTCCTCGGCGGAGGCGATCGCCCTGCCTTGTATGCTAAGCTCTACAGCGCGAGTTTCTGCTATATCTACCCACTCGCCTAATTCTTGTTTATCTCCAGCTGCTTCTCTGTACCGCCATCTGCAATCTTTATCTACTTCAATCCTCGACACCGAAGCGCTCGATGGATTGATGCGTTTGTGTCGCAAATCGCTATTCAACTTGGCCATGACTCGCACTAAAAATCCGTCTATTCGTACATCTTTCGGCCCGCCGGCGCTGCCGCAACACGGGCACGTCCATTTCCGCGTTTCTTTGTGCATTTCTAAAAACGAATCCGCGTCGAACGCGCACGCTTGATTACAATTTTCCAACCTCGCCGGCGTTTCCATCATGCACATGCGAATCGGGCACCGAACGGAAATAATAGCGGTGTCCGGACCTATGATATCGTCGTCCTCCTCGTCTTGATCGCTGAAACCGAGCGATTTCTTTAAGCTACTGACGTAATGATCAAACTCTTTCGGCGGCGGTATCAAAGCTCTGACTTCCTTGTCCGTTCGCTCTCGAACTAACAAAATGCACAGTGCGAAATGTCGAGCGTCGACGCCCATGATGCGCATGGTATTTTGTCCAGCGCGTAAATTCACGCCTCTCGCGTTCGAAATCAACGCCGGACGTTCTCTCGTCGATTTCGTAACTTTTTGGGACGAGGATCTTCTCGTCACGTCCACGTTTACGCCGTTCACGTGCATCACGCAATCATTTGGCCACAACACTCTGTTCTTCGCCTTTGCTTCGTCCTCCTTAATCAACACCGAATACGCTCGCAGTTGCGCCGTTTTACTATTCTCGCGCAAAAATTGCTCTTGGATCGGCGTCAGCTCAAAATTCACAACGCTTCGACTGTTCGCTTTCGTGAACACTAACTTTGTCGGCTTCGCGACCACACCGTTTGGCCGAGTCGGGTTAAAACTCGTCGGAGAAACCAACGCAAAATACGGGTCCGAATTCAACGCGCGTTCCAACGTATCGTGTATACTTTTTTCCGCTCTGGATAACTTCGACGCCGCCGGAGACAACGCCGGAGACGGCGCTTGTTGTTGTTGTTCTCGTTGTTCTTGTTGTCGTCGTAATTGCACGATCATCTCGTCGCCAATCTGCTGAAACCGACTCTGCATTTGCGTTGCACTCTCGAGAATATCGTGAATGTTTTGAAATTCACTGGGTATAGGAGACTCCCTATACTCTCGTACTTCCACTCGTCTTCCCGTTATCGTTCCGTGATGCATGGCGAGCCACTCGCGCACACGCTCCGGGAAATACCTGAACAACTTCTTCGTCATGCCTTCTTCTAACCTCCCACTGGTCCACTCTCCACTTCCCGCCGCCGATTTTGCTACCGCGCATAAAAACACCAGTCTTTGTAACTCCTTCGCTCGAAGCGTCGAGGTCACATTCTCCGCGCCGGTGTCTTTCAAACATTTCGTCGTCTGCGGAATTTTCATGTTTTTAATCACATCCCACCAATATTTCTGCGCGGATACTGTTTCGTTGAAGGCGTGTTCTCCTCCGTTGTTTTGATGAAACTTCCTCTTGACGTGTGCTTCGTGGCGCATCAGTTCATCGAGAAACTCTCTCGAATCTAGCCCGTACGATTTGCACGCTTGCCGCACCGCGTCCGAGTAGACGAAGATGATTTCGTTGCTCATGTTTTTCAATCTCTTCTTCGTCTTCTTCTCGTCGTCGTCATCATCTTCAAAAGGCGGAAAGAAAGAGCGATGAGAGATTATATATACTACTACTGCTAAAGTTCACCTCCTCGCAGGTTCTTCCTTCCTCGTTCTCCCTCCCTCTCTCTTTCAAAGTGGAATATATGTGCGATTAAAGTATGTTATTACTGTGTGAACACGCGTAAAAGTAAGTAACGAAGCGTCTCTGGAAAGAAAGAAAGAAAGAAAGAAAGAGAGAAAAAAGGCAAAACAAAAAAAACCAATTTTTTCTTCAATTTCTTTTCTTTGTTCCTTTTTTTGGTTTTGTTTTCGTTTGTTTGTTTCTCACTTTTTTCTCCTTGTTTCGTCACATTTCAACTCTCTCTTCTTTCCTCTCTCTCTTCCTCTTCCTCTTCCTCTTTGAGTAGTAGTAGTAGTACTCCTTCGACGAGTGGTAGTGTTACGACGACGACGAGGAGGACTGTTCGTTTTCGAGAGAGGCGACGCTTTCAAAGAGAGAGAGAAGAAGAGTGAACAGAGGGAAAGAGAAATCATCAAAAGGTGAGAAGAGAATATGGCACTTTTACTAACGGGATCGAGAGTGCCGATGAGGTCATCGTCGGACGCTTCTTCTTCTTCTTCTTCTTCTTCTTCGAAGTTTACCCTCGCGACGGCAAAAAGAGGAAAAGGAGGCAAAGAAGGAAAACACAACGCGCGGCGAAACGCGCGTGCCTTTGCGAAGACGACGACGAGTGCGACGACCACCGCCACGCCTTCTGCCGCGAATGATGATTTGACCTCCTCGTCGAAGACATCGTCGTCGGCGGTGGTCTTTCGACATCATCATCATCCTCGCAAAAGTCGAAACGACGCTTTGAAACCGCTGAAAGCGATGACGAACGACAGCGAGTACGACGAGAGCGAGACCACACCGAGAGGAGACGACGAAGGTGTCATCGATATTTCCGCGATTTCCGTCGGCGACTCGTTCGATTCTTCTTCTTCTTCTTTGAATTCTTCAGAAGAAGAGGAAAAAGTGGTCCAAGAAGAGAAACCGGTGGACGCGTTTTTGGATACGCCGCCGCCGGCGTTTTTTTCCTCCCCTCCGGAGAAGAAAGCGGTTTTACCGGACGAGACGTTGTCGCAGACGAACAACGATTCAGAAGTGATTACGAGTTTAGTGACGACGAAGAATCAATCGGGCGGGAAAGGGAAGTTTTTGTTTTCGTTTCGGGACGCGAAGAGGTTTTTCGGGACGTTTATGTTAATCGCGGTTGGTGGGTTGGCGTTGCCGATTCCGGCGTATCGACACTTTGCGAATACGACGACGAGTTTAGTGAGCGGGAAGATATCGCAAGCGACGGATTTTGTGCAGCAACTGGTGCCAGAGTCGGAGAAGGCGATTGCGAGGCACGCTGCGCACGAAGCGGAGGAGACGGGGATGCGAGATGCGCTGTTTTTGATGATTACGGCCATTTTTTGCGTGTATGCGGTCTCGAAAGTGCCCGGCGGGTCTCCAGTGGTTGGTTTTTTGCTCGGAGGGGCGTTGATTGGCCCGTACGCGACTGGAATTATCACGCACGTCTCGCAAGTGAAAGTGCTCGCGGAATTTGGGGTTATTTTCTTGCTCTTTAACATCGGTTTGGAATTATCGTACGACCGTTTGGTGTCCATGGCGAAATTTATTTTTGGGATGGGCGCGTTGCAAGTGATCATATCGACGTTGGCGATTGCCTCGTTTGGCGTCGCTTTGGGTGGGTTGACGTTACCGGCGGCGTTGTGCGTCGGGGTGGCGTTGGCGTTTTCGAGTACCGCCGTGGCGTTGCAAGTATTGCAAGATTCCGGGGAATCACAAACGAGACACGGGAGAGCGACGTTTTCAGTGCTGTTGTTTCAAGATTTGTCCGTGGTGATGGTGTTTATGCTCGTGCCGTTGTTAGCCGGACCGGATGCGAGCAACGTCGGCGCGATTGCGTTGGCCTTGTGTAAAGCGGTGGCGAAGACAGTCGTGGCGGTTGTCGGTATTATTTTTGCCGGTCGCGCGGTTTTAAAACCAGTATATAATCGAATTGCGAGTATTTCCGACGAAATCATGCTGGCGTTGACGTTGACGTGCGCTTTAGGGACGGCGTTGTTGACGCAATCGCTCGGGTTGAGCATGGCGCTCGGCGCGTTTCTCGCCGGTTTGCTCTTGGCAGAAACGGAGTTTCATTTACAAGTCGAAGCGGATATCGCACCCTTTCGCGGTTTACTCTTGGGATTGTTCTTCATGACGGTCGGGATGACCATCGATCCGCGTTTGTTAGTCTCTTCGCTTTGGGAGATTCTCGCCATTGTCGTGTGCTTGGTACTCGGGAAACTCGGGGTTATTTTCGCCATCGGCCCGATTTTCAACGTCTCGCGTTTGAATTGTTTTCGAGCGGGATTGTACATCGCGCCAGGAGGCGAATTTGCGTTCGTGACGTTCGCAGAAGCCATGCGAGTCGGTTTATTAAGCACGACGTTAATCGCGAAAGTATCCCTGGCGGTTTCGATTTCCATGGCGATTACGCCGTACCTCGCCATTTTAGGACAACGAATGGCCAAGATGAAAAAAGCCGGGACGCCGCAAGCGACGACGATCGCTGCGCAAGTCGAAGGTCAAGTCGAAGAGTTGAGTGGACACGTGATTATTGGTGGTTACGCGCGCATGGGCCAAATTATTGGCGAAGTGTTATCGGAAGCTAACGTACCTTTTGTCGCTTTAGATACCAACGCGGACAACGTGAGAATCGGGAGGAAGAGCTCCAAGACGGTGTTTTTTGGTGACGTCTCTTCAAAGACAGTTTTAGAAGCCGTTCGCGCGGATACGGCGGCGGCGGTCGTCTTGACGACGACGAATGAATTCGCCGTCGCGACTTTACGCAGAGAGTATCCGCACATCGACGTGTACGTTCGCGCGAAGGACGTCCAATCTGGATTGAGGCTCGAGAAAGCGGGCGTGAAGGTGGTGGTGGACGAAACGTTAGGGCCAGCGCTTTTACTCGCCGAACGCGTCATGCTTAAAAAAGCATCGATGAGTAGACAAGAGGTGAAGTCACAGTTGGCCAAATATCGCAAGAAGCACGGTTGGCAAACGATGAGCTATGAGGAGTTCGAGGAGCAAATTTTGAACATTCAAAGCCCGGTTCCGCCGATGCCTCCTGGTACAACAGTTTAATACATTTTACACGAGAGAGTGAGAGAAAGAGAGAGAAAGAGAGAAAGAGAATTCAAACAGAATATAATAATGTATTGTAGACAGTGAAGAGGAATAATAATAATAATAACATACCGGTATATTGAATTGAGTACACGAATTTGTTGCTTCACTTTAAACGTGTCTTCGACCGACGCTCGAGCTGAAAAGCGGGGTGCCTTTACTATTCTTCTTCTTTTTTCCACCATTCGTCGTCGCCGTCGTCACCATCTCTTCGTTGCTTTTAGAAAGCGCGGAGTCAAAATCTATGTGTTCCATGTGTGCGGGTTGCGCCCAATTCGGAGACTTTGACGCCGACATTGTGGCCGGTTCACCGAGCGAGGGGAACGCAGACGTCGAGGACGCGTCTGGCGCGAGCGAAGGCATATCGTGAAAGCGAGCGCCAAATCCAAACTTTGCCACGTTGGCAAAGTTTTGCTGCTGCTGCTGCTGCTGCTGCTGGTGTGGAGAAGACGAGAAGATATCATCCATTTCCTTCTCGTTTACGTCATTTTCATGTCCAAGCTTTGGCATTCGGTGTAAAATATCCCGAGCGAAAACCATCTCCTTTTCTACCCTTTCTTTCTCGAGTTTGCGCTCTTTCTCTCTCTCTTTCTTGTCTTCTTTTTTCCTCTTCGCTTCGTCCATTTTCCTGCGCGCGGCTCTTTTGATTATTTGTTCACACTTGTTCAGCGTCTCTCGGTCGCAAATCTCCCGCAAATCTCCTTCGCAGACGAGCAGTTCGGTCGTTTTCGAGTAATGACGCCACTGCGGGTTTCGATTTCGAATCGCATCGTCCACGATTGTCTTTTCAATCTCGAGCAAATTGACTTTAATTTTCCTCGGAATTCGCGAAAAATCGTCACCGTGGGCACTTAATATTGCCTTCATACACACCGGGTGTAAGACGACTTTTTCCGATATGGACGATTGATAAAAATAATATTTCTTGGACGCGTCGATACTCGACGCCGCCGACGCGTCTTTTTCTTCTTTCTCTTCTACTTCGGCATCGTCATCATCATCATCCGAGAACTCACCCCGCGCGAAGGCTGAAGCATTCATCTCTTCAGAAGACCCTTTCGTCGACGTTGTCGTTTTCGACTGTTTCGTTGCCCAATTCATCTTACCCGCGAGCGGAGAAGCGGTGGCTTTTTTCATCATCGAAGGCCACGCCGATTCTATTTTCAAAGTCTTTTCCGCCGTCTCCATCGCCGCACGCGTCTTTTCGATCGCGTTGCACAAGGCAAAAGGAGCATTGCTACCACTATTTCTACTGCTACTACTACCACCGCATTTCTCGTAAAACATGTTGTACCGTTTCTTCGCGCTTTCAGCCGCGACGAAACAATATAAAGTCGCGTCTCTATCTAGGTGTTTTGCATTCTCACTCGCTTCTCGTTCTAAAGCTTCCACCTCTTCCTCGGACAAAACTTTAACTTCATCGATCGATATCGTCGTGTATTTACTGTAACGATCGCACGCGAAATCCTCATCCGCTTTTGCTCTCGGCCACAGGCTGCTGCTGCTACCGCTGACACTTTTTTTACCTGTTACGCACCTTCTCGTCGCGAGCGAATCCCTATCTCTCTCGAATAACTCAAACGTCAATCGATCGCCTACTTTACAATCGTCATCCGTTGCCGTACCATTACTCTTATTCGGGGTTCTCAACACGCAACTCCTCAAATCCGCATCCACGAACGGCATTTCCAAGCAGACTGGACACACGGACGCGATTTCAAACTCTCGATTTCTCGCGACGAGTTCTTGCGCGCACGCGGAACACACCACGTGCCCACACGGGTTCACCACTGGAAATTTGGGCGGATCCTCGAGACATATCGGGCACCGAATTCGGCCTTTATCTCCCGGTTCGCCTTTATTGACGAGTTCTAATCGAACGATATCTTCCAGCGGTAACGTTTTATCCGCGTTTTGTAAGCATTCTTTTAACGCGGAGCTCGTGTTCAGGCAGAGAAACTTACAGTTCGCGCTGAGGAAAATGTTCGACGAGAATTTCTCTCTGTCGTTGTTTTTGGAAGATATCGTCTTTGTGGTGTTGTTCGTCGAGGAAGCGTTTGGTTTCTTTCGTCTCTGGTTCTGCCGCTGGTTCGCGCTGCTCTTATTCATCTTACTATCAGTAGTATTATACTCCCACCACAATTCCTCCTTCTTCTCTCTTCTTCGCTTTTGGGCAAACGAAGAAAGGAGGAAGGAGGATTCGGGAAAGAGCAACACGAGCAAAGCTCTGATGAAGTTCGTTGTCGTTGGTGGTTTTCAAGTGTCTTATGAAAGGAGAAAGGAGAGAGCAAAAACTTTTTGTTTAGGGTCTCAAAATGTCAGAGATTCTATTCCTAACGAACACCAAAAAAAAGCTTGACCTCTTGTGAGACCGTTTGATCGAAATCTTTCGCACTCTTCTCTTCCCGTTACACGCGAGAGAGAGAGAGAGAGAGAGAGAGTAAAAAGTCAAAGAAGCGCTCTTTTAGAGAGTTTCAAGACGAAGAAGTGACGCAAAGTTATATATATACGTAATATATATAGCATATAATGGGATTCGTCGCGATCCAAGCGCCTCGGTGCCAAATCTGCAGGAAATCCGTGTACCAGGCGGAACAAATCCTCCACGACGAAAAGCCGTATCACAAATCGTGTTTCAAATGCGCGAAATGCAAGTGCCAACTGACCGCGCTGAACTTTGCCGCGTTCGATGGGAAGTTGTTTTGTAAGACGCACTTTAAGGAGCTGTTAGCGAACGCGGGGGGGAAGTACGACGTCGCGTTTCAAAACGATGATGATGAGAAGGAGGGGAGGACGGATGACGAAAAGAAAGGAGAGGGCAAAGGGTCGGGGAAATCGAAGAAAGAGGACCACGGCAAAGCGAAAGGCGGCGAGGGGGAGAAGAAGAAAGCGAACGTGAAAACGATGGCGGCGAAAACGAACGCGTCGACACCGGCGTCGTCGGTGGGTGAGAAAGATACGAGTAAAGATGGGTGCGTGTGTTGCGAGAGAACGGTGTACGCCGCCGAGGCGGTGAACGTCGTCGTCGGGAACAAGAAAGTACACAAGCGGTGTTTTAAATGTTCCGAATGCTTGGTGACGCTGTCGCTGAATACGTTCGTGTTCGATAAAGAGACGGCAAAGTTGTATTGCAAGACGCACACGCCAAAAATGAAAGCGCACGTAGGGTTGGACGGCGTATACGGGTTGCAAAAAGCCGAGACGAAGGTGTCGCATTTGGGCGGGAGACAAGTGATGCCAAAGGTGGAGCAGGCGCCAAAAGTGACGATAGATGCAATCGTTGGGCACGCGCAGCCGGATTTGAGAAGCTTTTCGGTCGGGAGAAACGTTATGCCCGGGAACGAACCGAAGTTGGTGACTATGAAAAATAATAATAGTAATAACAAGGAGAACAAGGCGGAAAAGAAACCGGAACCGGTCGATTACACGTCGCCGAGCGCGACGCCTTCGAGCACGAAGAAGGCAGAGAAGGAAAAGAAAGTGTTCACGTTGGAGACGCCACCGTTAACCGCGTCGGTGGAAAAGAAAAAGAAAGCTGAGCAGCAGCAGCAACAACAACAAAAGAGCGGTGCTTTGGAGGAGAAGAAGCAACAGCAACAGGAGGCGCAGAAACGAGCGGAGAAGACGTCGCACGAAATGTCCGTAAAGAAATCGAGGTCGGGCTCTCGATCGCCGAGCGAATCGTTAACATCGGCTGGGTCCGAAGAAATTGCAAAGAAACAGTTGATTGAAGCGCTTTCTGGCGTGTCCATCAAGGAGGAAGAACAGAAAAAAGAGAAGACGACCAAAATGGTCGAGGCGTCCTCGATTCCACTCGCGGCGACGAGCACGCCCGATTATTCATCAAAAAAGAAAGAGGAAAAAGGAGTAGCAGCAGGAACAGGTACGCCGATAACGCCGGCGGCCGACAATATGGACAAGAAGGGAGGAGATCCCTACGTCGGCATGACGAAATCTCAAATCAAGAAAGCAAAAGAGCGCGAAAAGATGCGCGCAAAAGAGCAACTGAAATACGAAAAAGATCTCGAGAAGAAGGCAAAAGAACTCGAAATTCGCAAGAGAAGACAAGAAGCTTTAGCCTCCGCGTCGGCGTCGAGTTTATCCGCATCGGTTCCGAAAGCGGATCCAGCAAGTGAACCCGTGAAGGTGCAGGAAATAGTCGAACAGATTGAACCGCCGCTGCCGCCGCCGCCTGAACCGAGTAATTTTTACCTCATTAAACCTCCGGGTGCGAAGACGTCTCCAGATAGCGGAGAGTTGCAATCAAAAGGATACGAATTAGACAACGAGGGGAAGCTCGTTCAATCGACATCGTTTTCCGGATCCGAGTCCAAGGAGAAACTAACCAGGAAGAAGAAAGAGAAGAAAACGCCGGCGGAGAAGTTTTTACCGGCAAAATCAGAGGTGAGCATGAGCGAAGAAGGCTCGAAGATGTTCAAGACGCCGTCGAAAATACCGACTAGTATCATCCCGCCTGAGGCAACGATAGATGGAAAAGTTGGAACCGACGCCGAGCTCATCAGTCCGAAGGGGGAGAACAAAGTTTCGCCTCGAAGATCCATCGGCCACATTGCGCCGGAGCCGATTTCATCGCCAACTCTGACCGCTCCGTCCGCAGAAGTCATCTCTAACTCTCCTGGTAGTAACGCGAAGAAAGAAGAAAAGAAGCAAAAGTTAAAGCCGGGAGAAGCGGTCGCTCTGGAGGAAAAACCAAAGCTCGAAAGCGCGCAAGTGTATTCGTTCAAGGAGATTCAAGCGTCCGGATTCGCGTTTGACGACGAAAACGAGATTGTGCAATCCGATAATGACTCGGACTCGTACATGTCCGATTCGGACGGTGCTACTCCGCGAATGGCGCAGGTACGCGAAGGACACCAGACGACGCCGTCAACTTTGAACATTACCTCTACCACCCCATTTTCAAACTGATGAGAGAGAGAGAGAGAGAGAGAGAGAGAGAGTTACGCGATGGAGTTTCAAAAATTTATACATACAAAAAGAATGCGCCCGCTCGCACATTTGATTGCTTTGATAGTTTTATTGTTACTGTATATATTCATTATTGTTATTATATATTTATTATCTGTGTCGATATATTTATATTACGTACCCTATGCTGTTGTGTATTAGTACCTAGGTATATATAAAAGTATGAATGAAGTCTCTCACGTTTCTTCTTCTTCTTCTCTCTCTCTTTCTTTCTCTCTAAATTTCTTAATTTCCATCTCTCACTGGGTCAAAAAACGGATGCTTCTGCGCCTCCTTCGCGGTAATTCTCTCCTGGTGATCGTATCGCAACAACTTATCCAAGAAATCTATCGCCTCTGGCGTCACCAGATGTTGATTGTCCGCGTTCACAAACTTACTCCACGGCTTCCTCGAGTGTCTTCCGACCAACGCCTCCAAGTGCGGATCCAACTCAATCCTGTACTTATTCAAATACGCGTGTAATTCTTGCGTCCCCAAAACCTTCGCAATTCTGACCAGCTGATCGTAATTGTCGTGGCCGTTAAAAAACGGTTCTTTGCGGAAAATCATCCCGGCGAACACGCACCCCAACGACCACAAATCCAAAGCGTAATCGTAATCCTGTAAATCCACCAATAACTCCGGCCCTTTAAAATATCGACTCGCCACTCTCACGTTATATTCTTTTCCGGCGTGATAAAACTCCGCCAACCCCCAATCTATCAACCTTAACTGTCTCTTCTCGTGGTCAATCATAATGTTGTGCGGCTTCACGTCTCGGTGCATGATCCCTTGCGAGTGCGAAAAATCCAACGCCTTCAAAAGTTCCATCAAATAGAAACGAATGTCGTAATCCGTCAAGTTTGGATATAAAACCTTGAAATCCGTGTTGTTCACGTACTCGAAGACCAAGCTCGGCGTTTTCGACTGCGGTTCTCTCACCACGTCCAGAAGCGATATGATGTTTATGCCGCCGGCCAAGTTTTGCAAGATTTTAATCTCCCTCTTGATCTTCTTCTTCTTCACTGGTTTCAAAATCTTAATGATGCACTTCTGATCGACCGCTTGCGCTCGAACGCCTTCAAACACCTCCGAGTACTTCCCTCTGCCGACTTTTCGGACGACTTCGTAGTCATCTTGCTCTCCCCAGGAGACTTGTAAGTTTTCGTAGTCCCAATACTCTTTCGGTTTTTTATCGTTCACGTCCGTGTAGACGGCGGATTTGGAGACGACGTTATCGCGGCGGATCGCTTTCCCGATTCGTTGCGACATTAGTATTAGTATGTATCGTATCGTCTCTCGCTTTCTCGCTCTGTTCTACTTCTATCTACCTCCGCGCCTCTCTTTTTCTCTTTTATTAAAGCGCGCAACCAACACTCTCTCTCTCTCTCTCTCCTCCGGGGAGGCAAAATCTCTGAAGAAAAAGAAGAGATTCGAGAGAGAGGAATCGTCCAAAACGAAGCGACCTTTTTTCGCGCGAGATTTTAATTGAAGAGTTTCACCTTTTAAAAGCAAAACGAAGTGCCTCAGAGCACGCACATTCGCGAACACACTCAAAAACACCCAAACGACAAATACATTTCGCGCGCTCGATTATTGGTACGCGCGCTCTGTCGTTCTCATCTTCTCTGCGCTCACTTTCTGTGCGTTCGCCCACGGCTGCGCCGTGTACCAGAAGAAGAAATCTTTTCTGGGGGAAGAAATTTCCGCTCCGTCGATCGCATCTTCGTTTCTGTATCGCACGTGCGACGCGCGCAGTCATCTCGCCTTGACGAAGTTCCCAACTTTCTCGAGAGACGAAGCGCGACGCAGTCGGTGTTTTTAGTCACCATCTTTCGTAATTCGGATATTGATGCGCATCGCGCGTGCGGTGAATAGAGCATCGGGAAACGTGCTTTTATTTTGAATTTTGAATGGTCGAAAGATAGAAAGGCGGGAGTTTTTAGAGGGTGCCTACTTACGAGTTTCTTTTCTGCTCTTTAGGAACAAAATGCCTTTACAGGATAGTACAAATACACAGACGCGAAACCCCGGAAGGGATGTGAAAGACGTTCTTGAAAGGCGTTCCCGTGATCGCGGCGAAGGGCTCTCTACCTTGACCCCTAGGGTAAACGATAGCTCCGCTCTCGAC
>Ga0209335_10001792_pt1 | contig 24196 bp, 16 predicted proteins | sample COG_09_FD_184753 | JGI IMG/M metagenome (GOLD analysis project Ga0209335, IMG submission 184753) | Pelagic Microbial community sample from North Sea - COGITO 998_met_09 (SPAdes) (version 2) | ecosystem: Environmental > Aquatic > Marine > Neritic zone/Coastal water | place: Helgoland, sampling...
TGCTTACCTTATAAATAATTCAAAATCAATAAGATATATGTAATTGTAATTTTTATCAAGATGATATATGTTAAATTATTATTTGTAATCCTTGTCATTTATCTGGTTGTGTTTGCTTTTAAAGCAAAACTATAAAAGGATGTCCGGTAGGAAGAAATAGAAAACACCCCTAAAGTTAATTAGAGGGGCATTCATAAAACAACAAAAAGAAAGCAACTATTTTTAATTAATCTAAATACAAATTACTGTATTTCAGCTATTTACGTAATAATATTTGTTACATTCATACAAAATATCATTATTATGGAAAATATAACTCAAAGTAATTCTTGTGTTAACTGTGTTAATCATTCTGAAAACAGATGTTCTGTGCACCATATAGAAGTAACTGCTTCTAACACTTGTGGCACATTTACAAGCGTATAATTATTCGTCTTCAGTTGATTTGAAATACAATATAGTGTCGCCTAATAGAATGTTAGTTTCCCCGTCAGCTCGATAATACCTGAATTGGCCTGTATTTAGTTTCTGAGAGATCTTGGCAGCTTTCAAGCTCTTGTACATTTTGACACCAAATAGACTTGTGTCTGGTTTCCCGTTTTCGTCAAGTGCCCGTTGGCTTTCTAAATACTTTTCAATCTCTGTCATGGTACTTATCAAAATTCTCCTCTGGTATATCCATGAGCTTTTGAATATAGGCCTCATTCAATTCCTCTGGAAGAACAGATGTTACCAAAGAAATACTTTTTGAAGAAGTTTTCGGATTCTCTATAGATTCTTTTTATTTAGCTTTAAAATCATACAACCCTAACATTAATAGCGTTTTACCCTCTCAAAGTATTAGATTACAAGACATCTTTACAGAATAGACCAAATCAAGCATATCTTTAAATACTAACGCCACTAAAGTTAATTAGTGACGTTGGAGTTTAAAATAGGATTGATATAAAAAGAAAATATTCCTAATGAAATTGGTTATAAAGTTTATAGTGCACTAAGGGTATAAACCTTTTTGTTGGCTAAATCTTCTCCTAATGAAAGTGCAAATTTCTCAAATGCAGGATCTGTCATCATTTCTCCTAATTTTGACATATCTACATCATATAAATAAACAGAAACTTTGTTTGGATCTTTTACATCTCTATGGACAAGTGTTCTAGAATCATCACAAAACTGTTCTCTATTCTTGTTGTCTTTTATAAAGCCTTTATACCATGTGCGATAACCTTTGGTTAATGGAATTACAGCAACAACATCTACCAAAGAGTTTTGGTTTAAATCAGCTGCATTATACCATTCACTTTGGTGATAAATTTTGCCTTCGTCATTAAAGAACAATACAGCATAATAATCCATTAATACTGGTTTTTTTGTGACAGAATTTAACGATTCCCATGTTCCATAAACTCTTACATCTCCATTGGGTTTTTGATTATCATCTAAGCCAGCAAAATAAAGTTGTTTAGTGAAATTAATTTCTTCAAATCCAGCATTAAAACCTTTCATGGTATTGTGCCAAGTATCAATGTCAAGCGAGTCAACTCCAGTTGGTGGAGGTGACCACGTAAAGTCTTCGGTCACATAGCTTTTCATTTCATCAAGTTTTTCATCAGAAAAGGCTTGGAAATATTCCTTAGTTGTTAATACGTTTTTCTCAAAATTGATCATCTCAGCTGAGTTTGAATCGCAATTAATGAACAAAAAAGAACAGAGTAAAATAGTTATACTTTTTTTCATTTTAAATAAGATTTATTTTATGAACACAATATACAAAACTGTTTTTAAAGCTTGATTTTTTATTTAAAGTGATGGTAGTCTTGTTATTTTTGATTTATTAAGCAGTGGTTTTCCTAGGTATACTTTTAATATACAGAGGTGTATTACAAACTCTCCTATACAGGGGACTTTCTTTTAAACTAGGTTGAGAAAGAATTATTTTTAATTAATCTAAATACAAACTACTGTATAGCAGTAGTTTACGCAATAATATTTATTAATTTTATAAAAAACAATATTATAATGAAAAATATATCTTTAAGTAACTCTTGTGTTAACTGTGTTAACCATACTGAAAACAAATGTTCTGTGCACGAAGTAGAGGTAACTGCGTCTAATACTTGTGACACATTTACAAACGCATAACTATTTGTTTTTAAAATTTAATCAATATTATCCATTACAATAGAAGCTAAGCTGTCAGCTAGATAAAAACTGCTAGAGACATTATATAGTTTACGAGAAACCTTCCCAGCTTTTTGAAGTTTTGTTGATGCTTAAACCCCATTAAATCGTCTTAACCATGTTATTTGGGGTATTTTTTTACGCTTTGGAGTCTTTCTAATAGCTAAATTTATATCAACAATTTTTTATTTTTCATTTTATTTTTTAAATTTATATTACAATAAACATAATTTTCTTGAAAAATAATTTTTTTCTTTTTTTTTCTTTGTTCTTTCTTTTTCTTTTGGGCAACAAGGAAAGAATATTGATCTAGACGAAGTAGTTAATACCGCTGATGTCATCCCACAAATTTATTTAAATGATGATGTCTACTCCTTTAAGGAAAGAGATACGTTACTGAAAAAGTTACTCAGATTACCATTTTGGAAAGGCTTTACAGAATTCAAAATTAATTTAGAAGATTTTGAAACTGGAAAAGCATATTCATTTGAAAGTAAAGGACCACTAAGAATTTTTATAAATACTAATGAACTGACTAAAAGGCATTTATTTAAAACTTTCACTTCGATTAGAGAACTAAATAGAAAGATAGAAAAAGTTGAAATTAGAACCGACGAAGAAAAAAAGAATGTAGTAATTTTTAAAACAAATTATATAAATGAAAATGATGTAATTCTTCCAGGTGGAATAGTCTTTAAGGAGATAAAAATTTTAGAATCAGAAAGCGATTCAAAAGCATTTCCTGTTACTCATGTAAAAATCACTGCAAATTTAAGCTCAAAAACTTTATATAATCGAATCTCAAAAAAAGAGATAAAACTTACTCAAGAATTTGAACAAGCTGGATCGATAGCCCTGGATAATATTGAAGTAGTTCAAAAGGCTACAGATGATGACATTGTTTATTCACCTAAATATATTGATGGACAAATAACTTTGAAAAAAAATAGTGAATTAACAGATTATGCAAGAAAATCTGAACGCTATCTAGAAATGGGTTTAAATATGTGGGGTATTGATGTAAATGCAAATACATGGGCTGGAGCACTTAGGGGCGTTATCGGCGCAAAAGCATCTGGTGGAATGACCGCAGGCGATCCTCCAAAAGGCGGACTACCCATTTTAATTAATAGTATGACATTGGGATCATTTAGTCCATTGCCCTTATGGGTGATTGATGGAACGCCGCTAATGGAACCGCCAGTATCAGTTCGATCTCTTTCACCATTAATTAGAAAGGTAAACGTTTTAAAATATGCAGAAGCTTCTTTTTATGGTACGAGGGGAGCTGCAGGTGTGATTGAAATAACAACAGCAGGGAATGGATTTAATAATTCTTTAAATAAAAAAAGAAGTTTTAACGTTAAAGGAAAGAAAAACAGAGAATTAATGATTGAGTATCAAAAACTTGAAAGTCAATTCAAATTAAAAATGGAGCAGTTAAAAACACAAAGGAAATATGCTTACGAAAATGAAAATAAAATTAGGATGGATTCTTTTCAAAAACTAATTGATAATTCAATTACCAAAAGTTATTTATACACAGCCAACTTTGTTTTAACATATGCAAAATACGAAATTGCACCATATTTAGCTTACACAAAAATAGGTGATGCTAATATTTTATTGTTGGATTCAATTGCAAGAACACTCTCACCTAAAGCGAAGAAATCAAAATATGGGAAAAAATTTCTTGCTCTAATAGGATCAAGAAAAACAATTCAGAAGAAATAAGCCCTGTAAATAAAAATATAACTCTTAATGGCAATTCTTCTATAAATATACACATGAAAATACCCTAAAGACAATACTTTATATTGAAAGTTATTGCGGAGAATTTACAATTATAACGTTTAAATAGTAAAACATAACACTTAATAATGCTTATGTATATTTACGCTTATTAATAATAAATGATGCCTAAAAGAATCAGTTTTTGGTTATTTATAGTATTGATTATTTCATTTTTAAATGTTAATGCTCAAGATATTTATGAACCAAACAAAGTTAAGGTTGATCAAATTGTTATAGATGGAGTATTAAGTCCAGGAGAATGGGAAAATGCTACAGAAGTTATAATAGATTTTGAAGTAAATCCAGGAAATAATATTCCCGCAAAAAGTGAAACCAAAGGATATATTAGCTACTCCGATACATATCTTTTTATTGCATTTTATGCGAAAGGTGATCCAAATAATATTCGTGCATCAGTTCGATCAAGAGATGATTTTGGAATGATAGGGGATGATTTTGTTTTAGTAAGGTTTGATACTTATGCAGATGGAAGAAATAATTTTCTTCTCTTGTCAAATCCCTTTGGAAGTCAATTAGACGCTAGGGCAACAAATGCTCTTACTGATGAAGAAAGATATGATGTTAGTTTTAATTTAGATTATAAAACGGAAGGAAAAATTGTAGAGGATGGATATCAAGTTGAGTTTAAAATTCCTTTTTCATCTATTCCTTTCCCTAGTGGTAAAAATCAAACCTGGAACTTTAATCTTACGCGTCAGTATTTTAAAGATGGAAATACAATTGACACAAGAAGCCAACCTTTTGACAGAACTAATACATGTCAGGTTTGTCAAACTACGGATCTCCTTGTGTTAAAAGATATAGTTTTTGAAGGTCGAATTGAATTATTACCATTTATTGCTGGAAGTCAAAGTGGTGAACGTTTTAAAAGAAATGGCGTTTTAAAATATAATAAGTTTAAACCAAATGCAGGCTTGGGTCTCAACCTAGATCTAAATAAAAATAGTTCGCTTGAGCTTACTTTAAATCCTGATTTTTCTCAAGTTGAGGCAGATGTTTCGCAAATTGATATAAATTCTTCTTATGCTTTGGAATATCCCGAAAGAAGACCTTTTTTTAATCGCGGGACAGATATTGTGAAATTTACTAGTGGAGCTTTTTATTCAAGATCCATAAATAATCCATTGGTTTCATCTAAACTTCTAAGCCAGGGGAAAAAGTCAAGAATCTATTTTTTAAGTGCTTTAGATCAAAATTCTCCATATCAAATTGCTGGAGAAGATCGCTCCTATTTTGGCCAAGGAGGGAGATCTTTAATAAATGTTTTTAGATATCAAAGACTTATAAATAAGAACACGAGACTTGGATTAATTTCTACTAATAGATATTACAATGGAGGAGGATATGGAAATTTAATTGGGACCGATGGTTGGTTTTTATTCGCAAAAAATTGGAGATTGACTTATGAAATTTTAGGAAATTTTAACAAAGAACCACAAGCTAATTGGATAGATAGTGATGATCAAATTTCTGAGAGAAGCGTCAGGCTAAATGAAGATCGTTATAAAGGAAGTGCCTTATATCTTCAACTCTATCGTAATACAAAAAACTGGAAGTCCTACCTTTTTTTGAGAAATATATCTCCAGAATATCAAGCTAATGTTGGCTTTGTGGTTAAAAATAATCGCCGTTGGCTAACATTATATCATGAATATCAGAATTTTTTCAATAAAAGGGGGTTGCAATTTTTTAATTTAGGGACAAAAGCTGACATAAATTACACCTTTGATAATAATTTGAAAAACATTAGTCTTGACGGAATATTTAGTATAAAAACATATTTTAATACAGAATTAAGTTATACCTATGATTGGGATATTTTCAAAAATTATCTTGGCGTAAATTATAAATATCTTGGAAAAAGTGAATTAAATTTTAAAACTAGCCCAAATGAATTATTTTCTTTAACCCTTAGAATGACATTTGGTAAAGATTTAGCCTATAATGAGCAAATTCCTGAAGTAGGTAAAGAATTCACTTTATATGCTATGCCAATGCTTCAGTTAGGTAATAAGGTTAATATTTCACCTTCTATTCGTTATGCTCGTCTCAAGAATTTAGAAAATAATTTGGATTACTTTAATGGTTATATTTCACGTTTTTCCGTTCGCTACCAATTTAATAACTTTTTAAATATTCGACTTGTTTCTGAATATAATGCCTTTACAGAGCGTTTTTTTGTTCAACCATTAATTCAGTGGAATCCAAACCCTTCAACAGTATTTTATGTGGGTGGAAATCAAAATTCAATTGAAGATTTCAATGATGAGTTTTATTCTCCATTTAGAATAGATAAAACACAATTTTTCTTAAAATTTCAATATTTAATTGGTCTTTAATCATTAATTATACCCAAAAGGGATTAGTAAACCAGGAACGTATAAAAATTTTCAAAAGTTTTGAAGACTTTCAATTTCTTGTTTTTGAAATCAAATTTTGTTCAAATGATTTTCTTCCAGTTTTAAAAAATCAATATCTAAATAGCCTCCACTAGCATTGTCATCAGAAACTATTTGAGGCTTACCTTTAATTATTTCAATAGAATTTTGGTGAATATGCCCTGCAAAAACACCTAATAGATTAGGTGCATTAAAAATGCTTTGATAGAAATTGAAGGTTGTTTGAGTGTGTCCATTTTCTGGCCACTTAGGACGTCTTTCAAGTTTATAATTGCGGTCTGAAGCTCCACTCCAATTGGGATTTGCACAACCATAAGAAATGTTTTTTCCTGGAGCATACATAGGAATATGTACCAATAAAACAATAGGCATTCCTGTAGCAATTTGTTCATTAAAAAAAGTAAGTTGCTCATCATTTATTTGATACGTTGAATTATCTATAGCTAAAAATCGGATTCCTTTAGTGTCATACTTAGCCATTAAAGGATTATTTCCTTGATACAAAGGGAGAAGTCTATTTTTGATCCATGTGCTACGAAGAGACTCCATTGTACCTTCCATTCCTTCATAATGCCAGTCATGATTTCCTGCTACGAAGATGTATGGAATATTAATAGCATTCAATTTATGAAGCACCCACTCAATTGCTAATTCAGACGGGAAACTGAAAATATCACCCACTAAAGTAATTACATCAGCATTAACTTCTTTAGCATATGCAAGTGTTTGCACAAATGAATCTTCAGGCGTCGTTTTTGATCTTGTCAGGAAATGTGTTGTTTGATTATATGCTTTTGCCATTCGATTACTATATTTTTCAAATGGAATTCCTCTCTCATCATCTTTAAATAAATGGGTATCAGCGATGTGAATAACCTTTAATGAATCATTAATTCCCTCTGCAAAAAAAGACACTCTATGCTGATCGATTGTAACAAAAGTTTTTAATGGATCATATCTTTTTTTAAGGTCTAGATTTGTGAAATAATTGTTAGAGAGTCCAAATGATGAAATAGCAGCAGTTCCTTTTTTTATGAATGATCGACGCTTCATTAGTATGAATTTTTATAATTTAATATACAAAATTCATTTCCAAAAGCAGTGTTTTTATTTTATCCCAATGGGTAAAAGCAAACTCCTTCATAGTGTTCAATAACAAACAAAACAGTAACTCTTACTGATTTGATTTAGTATTAGCTGAGTTTTATTTAAATAAGACATTTAATAAAAAATAGCTTTAAGGGATAAAACAATTTTTTCTTTTAACAATTCTACTTCTGCCTTAATCTAACTATTCATAATGAGCCCAAACACTTGATTTGCCATTCGAATGAATTGCCAATACATCATAATTAGCGATTTCACTATTAACCTCCATTCCGGGAACATTTATTCCTGATGGCATTCCAGGAACTGTTAACCCAATTATACCCTCAGGATTTTCTTTTATTAATCTTTTAACATCATTTGCTGGGACATGTCCTTCTATAAAATAACCATTAATTAAGGCAGTATGACAAGAAGCTAAATCAATTGGAAGACCAGCGTTAATTTTTACATCATACATGTTGGATGTCATGTTTTTTTCTAAAGAAAAATTATTGCTTTCCATGTGCGAAATCCAGTCGTGACAACATCCACAATCAGGTGACAAATAAACAATATCTTTCTTTTTAACTTCCTCCAAACATGAAAAAAGCATTAATAATGTGATTAGCAGATAGTATTTCTTCATATTATAAATTTACAAAAAAAAATTTCGATTAAAAAGGGTAAAAGTCAAGGTTTGTATGAAATTCTAAAATAGCCTTTACTTACTTGATTTCTTTGAGTGCATTTGTAATTAAAGTATTTAAATGTATTCTGTGGGCAATACTGCCAACATCTCCTTTAGGTCTTTTAGTAAGCTTCTCAATCTTATTTAGATGATAAATAGCCAGTGACTTTGCGGGAACTTTAAACTTATTGGCACTAGTGCCTGTGACCATCTCAATGAGACGCCTTACATAGACTGCTTGTAAATTTTGTCGGAATGTGTTAACACTTCCTTTGATATCTACTTTAAAGATTGCATCATTAAGATCGTTCATAAAAACGCTCAATCCATATTGATTTCCATACAATTCTGAGTCCATAATACGTTGTAATGTATTTGGATGCATTAAATGAGAAAGTACTCTGGTTTGATGTCCAAGCACAAGATCATGAATTTTGGGATCTTCTGGGCCGCTTCCAAAGTCTTGCCCACGCCTTTGTCTAGCTAAATAATCATAAACATTATTAGGTGAAGTAAAAGCATTTGGGGCAAAGACATAATTCTTGATTGCATTCATAGCTCTTTTTTGATCCGAAAGGCCCACAGGAGTGTAGGGTTTAGTTGAACCTTTTTGGCCTACCGTAGATCGGTCAACATATACTCCGCCTATAAACCGAGAAAGTACAACGCCAGCACCAGCAGCACCAGAACTTAGAGTATAAAATGCTCTTCTAAGATCTTCATAGTTCTCTCCTTCTTTTGTCATTTTATTTTTAATTTTTTTAAGCGCATTATTGACTATTTTAAATCGGTCAATAGAATAGGCTATTTGATCCCCTGACAGATCCCCTGTCATAACTCTGGGGTCAATACCTCGAGAAGAAGAGCGCATATCATCAGCATCATTTCCGAAAATTAATTTAGGCTCAGTAGAGCGAAGAAGTAGATCAGTTAATTCTTGTTCGTTTTTAAAAGGAGTATACCCAAATTGGATTGCCCAAATGTCGTAAGGACCAACTGCCATATCAAAATACTGTCCTTGCTTTTTTCGATCTAGTGTTAGATTAATGGCAGCATAATCCATCACAGAACCCGTTAAGGCCTTTCCTTTGATAAAATCAGCGTCAGCCAACTGTTCTGGAGAATAAACGACACTTGCCTTCATGTTATGATTTAACCCTAAAGTATGCCCAACTTCGTGCATAATTAAAGCCTTCATCCCTTCTCTTGTTATTTTTTTTAATTCATCTACAGAGGCATCACTAATCTCAAGAAAAGCTCTCCCAAGCATCATGTTTTCATGCATTAGGCTTCCTGAAGAACAATAAACAGGAATATTTTTAATCGAGTCGGCGGCCAGTGCGGACGTTTCTAAAGCCATGTTTTTAGAGGCATCTGAATAGAGTTTATCATAAAAGATTCGGTAGGTAAAATGAATAAATTCTAACATGATATCTGCTCCAATGATTTCCCCTGTTTTAGGATTGGTCATACTTGGTCCGTATCCACCAAAAGGAGGATTGGGAGAGGAAGTCCAGCGCAGCACATTGTAGCGAATATCGCCTGCATCCCAAGTAGCATCATCAGGCTGAATTTTAACTACTAAAGCATTTTTGAAACCTGCTTTTTCGAAGGCTTCATTCCAGGCCAGTACCCCTTCTTTTATAATATCCCTCCACTCTAGAGGCGTTGAGTTTTCAATCCACCAAGTAATTGGAGTTACTGGTTCAGAAACAGCTTGGGTAGGATTTTTTTTAATAAGCCTCCACCGATGCACTAAATCATGGTAATTGGTTGTTTCTATTGAGGTCATATCGTTAATTTTTGTGGCAAAATATCCAACTTTTGGAGAATCTAAACGATGTTTATAACCTTCTTCAGGCATTTTTAAAAAGCTGTGGAAGATTTTTATAGAAACATTTCTTCCATCTTGAATTGCACTGGAACCACTATTAAGTACAGAAGGATTTTTATAAACATATTCTGTTTTAATATTGGTGTTTTCAGGATAATTTTTAATGGCCTTAATTTTTGATTTATTCTTATCGAAACTTCCAAGGCTAAAAGCCGTTGGACTAGCTCCTGGACCTCTAGGGGATTTAACACGCGTTAGAGCTTCTGATAGAAAAAGATTGTTTGCATCAATTAAATATAGCCCAGTTTCTTTGTCATGAGCCAATATTTTATTGCTAGCGATTAAAGCATCTGAAGTATTGGCATTTTTAGATTTTGATAATGGGTTTTCGGGATCAAAATAAAAATTCGTGTTGGGAGCAATAATTTCAATTTTATTAAAATAGCGTTTTATATTAAAAATGCTAGAGCCTTGGTAGTAACCTCTAAAACTTCCAGCCTCTGTCACACCATCTGCTATTTGTGAAAAGTAAATAAAATCTTTATTAAACTGATTTTCTTTTACAACCATTTTTATGCCACCAGAAATAGTGTCTTGATAAATGGTAAAAAGGCCAGATGTTTTTTTGCTTGATTTAGTTAAATCAGCAATTGTTTTTTCTGCCTTTTCTTTTTTATCAGAATCGTCTTCTTTCTTTTTTTGGGCGTTCAGAATACCAAGAAAAAAAAACGGAATAAGAAATAGATATTTTTTCATTTTAATATTTTAGAAGTGTAAAGCTAATACAAAAGATGAAAAAGTAAAACAATGATCATTTTTTAGCCTAAAATTTATCTTATGCACTAGGTTAGGTTTGTGTTACGATGAAAAACGTAATTGATATTTTAAGTTCAAAAGGGATAGAGGGTACTATTGGGCTTAACATCGACATACAAGGACAATTAATATTTATTATTCGAGTGTTACAGGCTCCTCTTCTGAGGCTTCATATGCCTCACCTAGTCTTATGCGAAATACAAGTTCATGAGTTTTTAAGTTTAGCTGAGAAAGACCGCCATCAGTTGGAGTTTCATAAGCATAACCTATATCATACTTTCCTAATGAGATTATTGAAAGTAGTGAAAAAGCACTATTTGAACGTAAAGAGATCCCCACATCAAAAGTGTTTTGCCAACTTAACATACCCGTTAGGTCAGTTGTAATTGGAAGGCCTTTTATTTTTCTTAGCATAAACGAGGGCTTTAGCTGAAAGTTTTCACCAACATTAAATACTGCTCCAGCACCAAGGTATGTATGTAATCGGTCTTTGGCAGTAACCACTAATTCGTCATCTCTTGTGCTATTTATTAATCGTGGGATTGAAAAAGACACCCAGTAATTAGAGGACTTATAATATGCACCGGCTCCAATATTTGGATTAAATCTGCTTAAAGCAATTTGAGTGGGATCAGAAACTGGATCGTAAGTATTTAATAAAGTAGGGTCAGCTCTGTAAAAATTCCCCCCTCCTTTTAAGCCTAAAAATAATTGTGAATCACTACCCAATTCAAGTTTATATGAAAAATCAACATAAGCAAAGGTTTGATATTCGATAAATATCTTGTCTGAAACAACAGAAACTCCAAGACCAACATTATTTTTTCTAGCAGAAGAAAAAGCTAGAGCAATAGTATTGGGCGCATTTTCTATTGAGGTCCATTGTCTTCTTGAAGTTAAAGACAACATATTTGGCGCATCTGCACCTGCATAGGCAGGATTAATGACATTCATATTAAAGCTGTACAGCGAATAATAAGATTCCTGTTGCCCAAATGAAAAAAGGGGCAAGAATAGAAATAGGAAAAAAAAGCGCTTCGCCATAGTTAAAATATAATACAAATTTAAGTAAAAGATCATTTACTATTTGTCATATCCAAGTCAGAACCCTTTTTTAATATTTAAACTAAAATCAAAAATCCAGAAACTTATGTTTAATCCTTTCATCAGGAATTTTACAGTTATCATAGTTTCCAAACCATCGGTATCGATTGGCAGCTATTTTAAAGTAAAAAACATCAAGAATTTTAATAGGAATTTTTGAAAGAAACAGGTGGAGAAATTTATAGCGTGTTGTTTTTAGAAGCAAAAAAAGCACAGCCTGGCTGCTTTTTAAATAGAGTCCATCAGATGTTAAAATAGAAATAGCTTCTTGAGAAATAGGAAAAGATTGTTGCTTTGCAAAAGAACTATTTAAGTGAGAAAAACGAAAACTATCTTCGAAATCATTTTTAATCAACCAAAGAATTGATCGGTCACAAAGGACACAAGTGGCGTCATAAAAAACAATAGTCGAGTCTTTAGGCATGATTTTAAAATTACTTAATTTATTGAATAATTTTTAATTAATTCTTTTGTTTTCTTTTTTATGTGATTTTTATCTAGATGAACTATTGCTTTTAATAGAAGGAATTCATCTTCATTAAAAACTAAAATTAAATTTCCTTGATTTGTTGGGATAGGAATGTTTCTTTTACACGCAGTAAAAGAATTAAATTGATTTTTCCAATAATTTAGATCTATAGAGTTAATATATTCTAAAAAATATCCAAATTCTTTTTTAGTAAACTCCAGATGAATATTTTTAAAGCACAGAAGATGTGTTCCACATTCGCACAAAGCTAAATGTCCGTCAGGATGATTTATTAAAAGTTTACTTTTTGAACACATACATTGCTTTTTCCCCTCTCTATTTTAATGGATCAATTTTTTAATATTCTAATAATAGATCTTTTGTTAATACTTTTTTGCCAGATTGATTCATTGAAAAAATTGATTTAAGCAGATTGATGGAATACATTATAATTTATATTGAAGGGTTATGTAATAAGTTCTTGGGGCAGAGGGAATAATTCCAGGCCCGGGGTATCCGGTTGCTCTGCGATTAAAATATTTTGTGTTGAGCAAATTATTTATTCCAGTTTCTATTCTAATATTGTTTAATAAATATGATGTTGAAAAATCCATAACACCATAGGAAGGAATAATGCCAATAAGCCCACTTAAATTTCCATTTATAGCATTCGACGAATCTGTAAACTGTTCAGATAAATAACTGTACTGCAGATTCATTAATAGATTTTTATATCCAAATTTTAATCCTGTTTTCAGGTTTTTATTTGGAACAAACTCTACTTTTTTTCCCTCAACACCAGCTTCTTCTGAACGGATATATTCGGAATCAATATAGGAGTAGTTTACAAAATAATTTAATATGAAACCTCTATTAAGCCTTGACAAAAGAGATTTCAAATTAAACTCTATTAATGATTCAACACCATAAATTAGAGCATCGCCAACATTTCCTCTTTCACTTTTTATATTCCCGTCGGGAAGGACTCTTTGAATAAAGCCTATTCTATTATTATATTTTAAATTAAACAAACTCAAGTCATATGACAAAAATTCTTTTATAACTCCTCTTAAACCAATGTCTGCAGTATATCCTTTTTCATCAGTAATTAAGGGGTTAATTGTATAAGCTGGATTAAAGATGCTTATATCAGCAAAAGTTACAGATCTAAAATTCTGAGAAATATTTAAATAAGATTCTAAATATTCAGAAATCTTGTAGCTTGATCCTAGCCCAGTTAAAATAAAAGTTCGTTTTCGGATATCATTTTCAAGAACAGTTGAATCAAAAATAACATTGCCTGCCGCATCGCGATTTATTTTTTTATAAAACCCGTCACTTTGAGTTTTTATGTACTCTAATCGAATACCAGGTGTAATTGACAATCGATCAGTCAGATAAAAAATGTTTTCTGAAAAAAGAGCAATATTCTCATTTGGATATTCGTAAGTAGATTGAAAGCTATAAAACGGGAATAAATCATTTTTTAAATTAAAATCAGCATCAGTGCCACTTGATCCAGGGCCCTGCAGAGAGGTGTTAAAGGATCTGTAATATTTTGATCCTATTAAGAGGATAGATTTCTTTTTAGAAATCAGATAATTTTTCACCCAACGTCCTTCAGCGCCAAAATTATCAAAATCACCTTTAATTAAATCTCTTTCTTGATTTGGATCTTCTTGACTCACCCGATTACTTCTAAACCCGATAGAATTTCGAGAGGCATTTAACCCAAAAAAATTAAAACTTACATTCGAGTTTTTTGAAAATGAATGTTTTAATTTTATGCTGTAGAGTAGCCAATCTAGTTCAAACCAATTTCGAGATCGATTACTTTGAAACGGGTTATCTGAAAACATACTATCTGTAAGTCCACCACCTTGTTGAGCAAGATAGTTTAAGTAAGTGAATTCAGATGAAATTTTAGTTTTTTCATTAAATGTATATCCTACATTTAAAAATAAATTTGATGAATTAAACTTTGAATTTTCTCTAAACCCATCACCTTTTTTAAGATTAAAAAAGGCCATGTAATCAAATTTCCCAATTGTCCCGTCAGTGCTTGTGAAATTGGTGAATAGATTATTGGAACCAATTGTGTTTCTTATTTTAAGCGTAAAAGGTTTTTCAGGATTTGCTTCTTGAAAAACAAAATTCACCAATCCACCAAATTGAGTTCCATATTGTAACGAAGCAGCACCTCTTAACACTTCAATTTTACTAAGGGCCTCTGCAGGAGGGGTATAATAACTCTCAGGATATCCAAGCACATCAGCACTTATATCATAACCATTTTGGCGGGTATTAAAATTAGATGTTCTATTTGGGTCCAGCCCTCTTCCTCCAATATGGAGTTGTAATCCAGCATCATCGTTTTGATAAATGTTTAATCCAGCGACTTGACTAAATACTTGCCTTGAGTTACTTGTAGCAAGATTTGCCATAGATTGTTGGAGATTAATCACTTCATTTTTTTTACCTGCATAAATAAAAGTTCCACGGTAGTCTTTAAGACGAGATAAACCAAATTTTTCTCTTTTTTCAGAGTTTACAATAACTTCAGTTAAGTTTTGAATTCGACTCAGAAATTCAATTTTTACAAAAAGTTCTTTGGAGAGATTAATTTTTTTTTCAACAATAGGGTAGCTATTGGCAATAAAAATCAAATCAACCACATCTTTATCAAATGAGATTTCAAATTTCCCACCTAGATTTGTGCTCCCAAGATACCCCAGGTCCTTTTCATAAATCTCAACGACTTCCTCTAAAAAAAGCGAGTCAGAAACATAAATTTCTCCTTTCAATAGATTTTGACCCATAATAATTCCTGGAATTATTATAAATAGTAGCCCGCTAAAAACCTTTGATTTCATCATTTAGTGGGATCACCCATTTTTTATGTTTAAAGGACTCTTTTTTTGTAAATAAGTTAACTTTAGGATCAATAAAACGTTGACTCAAACGGCCATTTAATCCAACATAACTATCAGCAAATACCTGAATATTTTGATGTCCTTGTCCTTTGAAATGATTACCAAGAAAATGAGCATATTCTAGGATGAAATCTGGCTGAAAACTCATCTGTTTTTCTTGAAATGCAGTTAAAAAGTCACGATTATTAACGTAGAAGTATTTTTTTGATATACTATCTGTTATTTTAAAATCAGTAGCTCCCTTTTTTTCCACTAGCATTACTCTCCAAGAAAACCGGTAACCCTCTTCATTCCAAAAAAGTTCACCAGGATAAAAAATATATCGAAACGGAAACGATAATTGAAAAAGAAAAAAGCAAATCAAAGCAATTTTTGAAATAGGCGACAGATGAAGTCTTATAAAAGAAACTGATTTTATGTTTATATGTTTTCTCGGATTTTTTTTAAAGAGTCTTAAAAACGAAGAGATTTTTTTTAAAATTTTCTTTTGCAAACCAGAGTCAAAGAATATTAAAGCACTAAAAATCATTATATAGGGAAACATTCCTATCGGGAAAAGAATTTTTGTTAATAGATGGAAGATAATGACCATTATAAATGCAAATGGCCGGGTTTTTTTATTTAACAAAAGAAACGGAATAGTTAAATCATAAATCATTCCCCCCCAGCTCATTAAATAGTGCACCCATTCTAGCTGCATAAACGTTTGACCTATAAAAGGAATATCATACTTAGATGGAAGCCAAATTGCTAAAGGCATAGCCTTTAAAAGCCAGTCCGAATTGATTTTTGCTAAACCAGCATAAAAATAAACTATGCAGATAAGAAGCTTTATACTATCAACCGTCCATTTTGGAATTTTTTGACAGGAAGTTCCGTCTAGATAATTGTCCAATGAAAAAAATTTATTTGCCGGTAAAAAACACATTAATAAGGACAAGACACTCACAAAATAATAATGATTTAAATAAGTTGTTTTATCGATTAATTCAATATAAGTAAAGGATAAAAAAAAGATTATAATTGAAAATTTATATTTGAACCCCAATGCAACAAACAATGATGCAATTGCACAAATAATAAACAAGAGATAGGTATATGAACCTAGACTTTCAACCCATTCAAAACCATAATATTTAAAGTTTAACGTAGGGTTTATATAAAGGGACTCTATCCATCCTTTATACCAAAATCTAATGAGGCTAAAAAGCATAAGTAATCCAAACAAAATCCTAAAAACTGCTAAGCCTGAGGGATCAGTGTAGGTACTTTCAAAATAGTAATTTATTTTTTTTAACAACATTTTTTCTGAAAACTAGTATAATGAAATTAATCACCATCAGCATCAACATAATCAACATTGATATTCAATGTTTGGAGCATATCCACTTTAAGGAGAATAACAACTGACTGAATTCTATCAAAAGTGAGTAACATCGTGTTGTTATCTGTGTTAATTTGAGATGTAAAGTCATCACTTAATTCGGTGACACTTGAAATTGCAGTATCTAGTTTTGAGAGAATTAGATCGCTTAAACTAGTGTCATTTTTTTTTGCATTTAAAAAAGTCAGATAGGATTGAAAACTATCCCCAACTAAAGCATCATTTTCAAAAGCCTTTCCAATAAAAAAGTTTTTAACAGCATATAAAGATTCTAAAGCAAGAGTTTTTGAGTATAACTTACTATAATAACCCTCAACCTTACTAGGAAGTTCGTCAGTGGAAAAAACACCTGCAGGTATCCCAAATTTATTAGTACGTAATCCTTTTTCAAAATAAAAGATGAAGTCATTGGTTAATTTATTAATACTTGAGGTAGCAGTATTTTCAGTTGAAACCACAAAAGTGTCTCTATATGAATCCCAATCATTTGATACTCTATTGGTTTTCGCTTCCATTTTATTAATTACGCTGACTAAATATTTCGAATAATTATTATCGGAGGGCTGATACTTTTCTAGAATTTCAGCATCATTTTCTCCAAGACCAAATAACAGGTAGTCTAGTGCAGGAAAACCTTGAGAGGCATAATTATTTGGGTTTTCAAGATCATAAACACCAGAATTAATATTACTTGTTATACGATCCTCGTTAACAGGATAAATATTCATGAAGGATGAGAGATATATTTCTTCTGCTTTGCCAATATTAAACATTTCAACATGTTGCCACGTTTTATAGGCAGACAACCATTTTTCCCTTACAATTTCAAAATTAGCCTGAAGAGGCTCTTCATTAAAAGAGGCAATACTTTCTTTTAAAACAGAAAGATCATCTTTTAATTTTTTATAAGCAGGCATAATAAAATTATCGGCCCAAAAAACCAACATTGCACTTCTATCGAAACCTAAAGTGATATCATCGTTAATCACTGAATCAAAGATTTCAGATGAATTACTTAAAAGATCACCTTGATTGTCATCTTCAGAAGAACAAGAGAAAGTGAAAATAAATATAAAAAGGGCAAGAGATATTTTTTTTATCATATTAACTATTTTCAATGATCATTCTGCTTGATTTTTAATGAATTAGTTTATGGTTTTCTAAAATTCTAATCTTCTAAATGAAAAATAATTCAAATTAAAACCAAGCAAAAGTAATCAAAGTATTTCTATCTAATTTGTTTTTGGTAAACTCGTTGCAGCATCAATTTCACTTGCCATTGCTTCAAGTTCAGCCTCTGTTCTATCCCAAAGACCGTTTCCAGCCATTAGTTCACTTAACATAGAATTAACTTCAGTATTTGACATATAAGGGACACCATCATGATCTTGAGTGAATTGAAGACTTAAAATAAAACCATAACCTTCAGATAGCGCGTGAAAAGCATCTGCTGTTTTGCCAGCAGTTTTTTTGGCACCACCACTTCTTAAATAATAAGCAGCTTTATATCCAATCACTTTAGATAATTCAGCTTTTACGATTTGAGCTTGCTCATCACGCAGTGTATAGTTTTTAGCAACTATCGCAGCCCTCCCAAGAGCAAAAGCATCGTATATTTTTTTTGCAACACCAGGCTCGTCATCCTCAACTTTTATTAAATATTTATTTAAAAGAACCCCTTTTCCAAGCTCAGGATAAGTTTGATTATCCAATCCATACAAATATCCAAAACCTTCATCCCAATAATGTTCCATTTTTGTAACATTAGCTTCAGTAGCATTTGGTGATGTGTAATGCAATACTCCAGCATCGTTATCGTCTTTAGCTCCATCTAATTTTGAATTAGTTAAATAATTATTTATTATTTGGTCTGCAGCAAAAGCACCAATTAATCCCTTCATAAAAACTTGATTGAGCTCTAATCCTTTAGAATTTACTCGGACTGTTCTTCCACCGTCAGCATCAGTAATTTGTCCAGCTACGCCAGCGGAAGCGTCACTGTTCCATGCAGGAAAAACATTTGAGGTAGCATCAGTAATCCATCCATCAAATAAAGGTTTTATTGTTGCTGAAGAATAGGTCGATGCACCCGTTTTATTTCCTACTTTTTTTCCGGATGTATCTAAAGTTGAATTTGTAAACCCATTGCCATCATTAAACATTGTATTTATTTGGGTTTCTGTAAAAGAAGAAGTGTTTAAAGCACTCCCTAATTCTTTTGCCATTTCTAGCCTTGCAGACTGACCCGTATAATACACTGTGGAAACGCCATCTCTAGTGAATGAATAGGAGTCGGGCGCGATTGGATTATTAACTATTACTGTTTCAGTAATAGTTTCTCCAGGCACTTCAACCTCAATTATTTTTTCTATTGTTCTGTATTCAATTGTTGCATCTTCTTTAGCACAACTAATGGTAATGAAAAGAAGTATTAAAAGTGAAAATGTATTTTTCAAAATATAGTTATTTATAATTAGTCTAAATTAATATTAGGCAAATATATATATATTTTTAAATAAATAAAAATTATTTAGATTAATTATAAATAAGCTCTAGTGTGACTGATTTAATTGATTTTTTTAGACAATAAAATAAAAAATACACGCTTTTTATATCTTTAAATAGTGTACTTTTAATTTAAATCACCTCAGTTATGAAACATTTATTATGGTCTCTTTTTTTGGCAATGCCCTTATTTGGGCAAGATTATTTCACAGAACGATATCAGCCTTTTCAAGAAAATATTCAGGCACCTAAAGATTTTTTAGACTATGAAATTGGATCACAACACACACGCCATGATCAAATTGTTTCTTATTTAGAACATTTGGCAAAAGTTTCAAATCAGGCTCAAATTATATACTATGGGAAAACACATGAAGGAAGAAAACTTCCACTACTTATTATTAGTACCCCTGAGAACTTAGCGAATTTAAAAAGTATTCAAAAGGCGCATCTGGACTATGCAAAAGGCTTGCTATTAGAAGAGCCAGACATCCCTTTAATTTTAAACCTTGCCTACAATGTTCATGGCAACGAACCCTCAAGCTCTGAGGCAGCACTTTTGTCAGCATATACATTAACTGCCTCTAAAGACAAACAAATTATTTCATTCAGAGAGAATGCCATTATTTTTATAGATCCTACGATTAACCCCGACGGTCGTGATCGCCATACTCAGTGGGCAAATTCCTATAAAGGAAACCCTTTAGTTTCAGATCCAATGGATGCTGAACACAATGAGGTCTGGCCAGGGGGAAGAACAAATCATTATTGGTTTGATCTAAATAGAGATTGGCTTTTGGCAATAAACCCTGAAAGTCAAGGAAAATTAGCCTGGTATCATCAGTGGTATCCTAATGTAGTTACTGATTTTCACGAAATGGGAAGTCAAAGCAGTTACTTTTTTGAGCCAATGAAAGCAAATGGATCTTTAGACCCCATTATGCCAAAAGATAATTACATAAAACTCAACGATTTATTTGCTTCATACTTTTCTAAAAGTTTAGATAGTATAGGTTCTCTTTATTTTACTAAAGAAGCCTTTGACGGAACCTATCCAGGTTATGGCTCTTCTTATCCAGATCTTCAAGGAGGTTTAGGATTACTTTTTGAGCAAGCTAGCTCAAGAGGACACAAGCAAAAAACAAAATATGGATATATTACATTTCCTTTTACTATAAGAAACCAGTTTGTTTCTAGTATGGCAACTGTTCAGGCAGCGGTTGAAAATAAAAGCACCTTACGAACCTACCAGAAAGCATTCTTTAAGAGTGCCATTGAAAAAAGTGCCAAGAGTAAAATTAAAGCCTACACTTTTTCTGAAAAAGATCAGAATAGAAATAAAGCGTTTATCGATAAGTTGATTCGTCACAAAGTTTCTGTATTGAAAACAGGAAAAAATACTTTCGCTGTACCAACAAATCAACCTCAATACAGAATGGTTCAAACCTTCTTTGAAACCTATGAATCATATCATGACAGTGTTTATTATGATGCTTCTGCTTGGTCTGTCGCAAATTTCTATAATATTAAATTTGCATCATCAAATAAAACAATCAGGGGAACAGAAATTAAGTCAACAGAAGAATTAATAGCATTAAAACCATTGGAGCTTTCATCCTATGCATATGCCGTTGATTCTAAAGACTATAATCTACCAGCTTTTATCTACGAGGCACAGCAAAATAAAATTGTAGTTGCAGCATCTTTCAAACCTTTTGCAATAAAAAATAAGACCTCTTTTTCATATGGGTCATTAATGATTCCGGTTGCGCCACAATCGCTTTCTGAAAAAGAATTACACACAACGTTAAGTGCTCTTCAAAAAAAGTATAGCATTCAAATTCATAGAGTGTCCTCTGGTTTTAGTTCACAAGGAATAGATTTAGGGAGTAGAGCAATTCGCCCTCTAGACAAACCAAAAGCACTAATGATTATAGGAAAAGGAATACGTTCTTATGAAGCGGGAGAAGTATGGCATTTATTAGACACTCGCGTGGGGATGCCTATTACTAAGGTAAGGCAAAATTATTTTGATCGAATAAAACTTGAAGACTATACTACTTTAGTAATGGTTTCGGGTAGTTATCTCTGGAGTAAAAAAATAATAGATAAAATTAAAAACTGGGTAGCTAAGGGAAATACAATAATTGCTATTGGAACGGCAAATAATACTCTAATTAAACATAAAATTATTGATGAGAAAAGAGTAATTCTTAAAAAAGATTCCACCACTATTGCCACAAGAAGACCTTATGTGGAGGCTTCAGAAAATTTAGGGCGAGAAAAACTAGGAGGTGTTTTCTTGAAAGGAATAGTAGACCACACCCATCCTTTAGGGTTTGGTTTTACTCAAAAAAGTGTGAGTTTGTACAAAAATAATTTAGTATGGTTTGAACCAAGCAAAAGCAATTATGGAACACCTGTAGCATATGCTAAAAACCCTCATATTGATGGCTATATTTCAAAAAATATTCGCGAAAAATTCCTTCCAAAAGCTGCACCTGTAGTTGTAAGTAAAGTAGGGAAAGGACGTGTTGTTTTATTTGCTGAAAACCCGAACTTTAGAGGTACAGCCTATGGAACGAATCGTTTATTTTTAAATGCTCTTTTTTTAGGAAGCCACATTGGTGTTCCTAGAGAACAGATTATCTCTTGGGATGAGCAATAAGAAAAATTTAAGGAATTAATAGGGTCCGTTTATAGGTAACAGATCTTATTTTTTCTTTAGAATAATAGACTGGGAAATACTGGTCTTCTGCCCAACTTTTAAAAAGATTATCATAAAAGGGACTTTCTGGATTTCCTGACTGTCCAGGCGCATTGGTTCCAATTGCTGCATCCCAATCGCCAGTATTAACAATCATTCGAAAACTGGCTCCACTACTTTGTCTATCATTTTCCCCTGTAGATCCAGGAGTATAGGCATTTCCTCCCCTGGGTAGGGGCCCTAGATTAAGCTTAGAGCTAACTGCATCAGTACCAATACCCCCTAAAGCGTGCTCCATAAAGCTATGCTTAAACTTTGTCTGTCCATAACGCCACTCTAGAGTATTTGGTCCTAGGCGCTTTTTTAAATTAGAGACTCCTTCTTCAAAGGTCATTTTAAGGAAGGCATCACGACTCGATATACTACCAAAATAAGTTTCTTTAGGGTTTTCGATCCAGTCAATAATTTTTTTTAATTGTAGGGTCGTTAGATAGGGCTTTGCTATTTCAGGCACAAACTGTTTATGGGCCATTCGTTTAATTTCATTCTCCCATTCAACATAAATTGCGGCTTCAATGCAAGAGGATTCTAAACGAAAATTCCAGTTTAAAAGACGGTTTTTTTGTTCTGTCTCAAACTCTTCAAAATCAATTTCTCCTAAAAAAGGAATTATAATTTTTGCGGGTAAGGAGGTCACATCTACTTGAAGATTTTTCATGTCCTCTCGATTTAATTGATCATTCTTTGCAAGGACTTCATTTACTCGATCTCCACGATAAGGATCAGACCAAGAGTATCCTATTGCATTCCAATTGTCGTATTCATCAGGGGTTACGTTTTGATTGGCTGTTGCAATAAATCCCTTTTCAGGATTTAATTCATTAGGTTTTTGAATAATGGGTAAATAACCCGCCCATTCATATCTTCCATCTCCTGGGACGGGCACAAGGCCACTATGATTATTTCTTACAGGGGCAATCCCGACAGCTTGCCAACCAATATTTCCTTGGGTATCAGCCCAAATCATATTTTCTCCTGGAATATTACTGTAGGTACAAGCCTCTTGAAATTCCTCCCAAGTTTTAGCCTGATCCATCCGTAAAGAAGCCAAATAAGGAGATCCACCAGTCTCAAGCCAAGCACATCTTACAGCAAAAGCAATATGTTTTTTTTCATTTAGATAGGTTACAGGACCATGATGGCTGTAATAAAGAGCCACTTCCTCTGAAGGTGCTCCTTTTACTGAAATCAACTCTTTAATAATTTTAAAGTCCATCCAAGCTCCTTTATATTTGTATTGCAGAGCGTTTTTAGGGTTTAATTCATATTGGTAAAGATCTTCACCATCGGTTCTAAAAACAGTTAACCCCCATGAACCAAAATTATTATGACCAATCGATATTCCGGGTATTTCAGGCTCACCCCCACCAATAACATTCCATCCAGGGGCAACTAAATGAGCCATATACCTTAAGGAAGGAATGGCTATTGTTCTATGCGGATCATTAGCCATATAGGTATTACCGTCTTTAGTTTTAGAACCCGAGACAACCCAATTATTACTCCCTAAGTCTAAAGAATCTCTTGAAAGATCATTATAGCGATCAAGTATAGCCATAGCGCCCTTTTTTTGATAATCTTTCTTAAGATGTTCTGATTTAAAATGAACAGGTTTTCTAAAAGCGAAATAGGGCGCCAGAATATCTTCAAATAAAAGTTTTGAATCTATTTTTTTATCCAAATTAATATCAGGTTCTTGAGGGTGAAACCATAACAACTCTTTTACTTTTTTGGGACCTAAAAGCGAAACTGCTCTTCCTATCTGTAATTCTTGACCAATATTTCCTAATAAGCCTTGATGTCTTGAAATTACCACTTCAGGGGTCCAAAGCTTTGGTTGAATTGCTAACATTTTAAAGGGTAAAGGAAGCTCTTCAGGGGTTTTTAAAATTTCCTTTATATAACTATTGACTCCTGCAACATAGGACTCAATAATGGCTTTTCCCTCAGGATGATAATGACTAAGCTCAGTGTTTAAATCACCTCTAAATTGAAAAAGACGAGTTCCAATATCACGAGCTAATTCATCAGGACCTAAGATTTCAGCTACGGTTCCAGTAGCTTGTCTTCGCCATATTTCAAATTGGAATAAACGATCTTTTGCAGCTGTATAACCTTGAGCAAAAAAAAGATCTTTTTGATTATTGGCATAAATATGATTTATGCCCCATTGATCCCTTAGAATTTCCACTGACTCTTGAAGGCCCTCAAT
>Ga0209335_10001794_pt1 | contig 24181 bp, 13 predicted proteins | sample COG_09_FD_184753 | JGI IMG/M metagenome (GOLD analysis project Ga0209335, IMG submission 184753) | Pelagic Microbial community sample from North Sea - COGITO 998_met_09 (SPAdes) (version 2) | ecosystem: Environmental > Aquatic > Marine > Neritic zone/Coastal water | place: Helgoland, sampling...
AGCTTTAAACGCTCCATATCCGCCACGGCTTCCTTCACAGCCTCTTCTTTCTCCCTTTTCTTCTTCCTCTTCTGCGCGCCGGAGAGTTGTTTCTTCTTCTTCCCGTCCATTGTATTTCTTTTTTTTCTCCCAGATCAAAAAAATGACGTTTACGAGAAAAAAGAAGAAAAGAAGAAAAGAAACACAAACCGGCTCAAAAGAAGTACTTGGCCCCGCGCGGGCACGCATTCCACTTGACAAAAGCGCATATTGTGCGCTGTAGAGGTACGAGTATTATATCTATTATTAGTGCGCGCGTTGTTATGTGGTTGCTATTATGTGTGACTAGAATCCTCTTCTCTCTAAAAGCGCGCAACATTTTCTCTGTCGTATTAAAATCATCATCCGTGGTGCGAAAAGAATTCGTAATCGGGATGAATAACTTCCAAGCTCCTCAAGAAGGCGTACGCGCCGTCAATCATGGCCGCGGTTCGAGCGTTTTCAGCTTCGTCGGATTCTTCCCAGATTTCCGGGTCGGTTTTGTAACAGCACAAACCGAACGGTTTGAGCGGAATGAAATTTGTGTGTTCTTCATCATCTCCTTTGGTGGTGGTTGTTGTATTGCTACGTTCGTCCTTTTCGAGGACGGCGACGCTCTTCTTGGCGTCTTCGATGCGCCTTTGGAGTCTGGTTTCGCCGGCAAGCGTCAAAGAGGCGGGTGGGAGTGGAGGTAATCCTCGAATCCTACTTGTTTTCCCGTTTTTTTCTCCGTGTTCTACTTCTTCATCACCTTGTGAACCATCTTTGTCCACTTTTTCCTCCTCCTCTTCCTCCTCCTCTTCATCTTCTTCCTCTATATCTTCGCCGCTCTCGTCTCCGTCCTCCTCCTCGTCCTCATCATCCTCTATATCTAAATGATTCAACCCGTGATAGGTTAAAAAACACCCCTGAATATCCGACCGACTCGTTCCTTGCGGTATCCTATAAATCGGATACCACGCGAAACAAAACCACGACTTCTCTCGATCAATCTCCGACGCTTTCAAACTTTGCACTTTTTCATTCTCCTCGGCGAGTCTTTCGATGACGTCCGTCAAAGGCGGTCTCGAATACGGCGCTAACGATTCGAAATATTGCGCGGACGCCGCCTGGGTAAAATCATCATCATAATCATCGCTCCTACTCTCACCAACACCGTTTTTTCTTCTCCGCTCCTCTCGTCTCTTCTTCTTTAAAGTCTTCTTTGTCTTCTTCTTCGTCTTCTCGAAAATCTGAAACGCTGAAACGTAACTCGCGTAATACTGCGCAATCACCTCCGGTTCCTCGTTTTCCTCCGCATCCTCCTCCTTCTCACTCCTTTCCTTGTTGTTCGCATTCATTTCCAGAGGGACTTCGCACCCGAACGCGCTCGTCTCGTGGAATGCCTCCCACAAACTTTTCAACGTAAAATCTTTCTTACTCTTTTTAGTATTGTTTTCCTTTTCGCATAATCGCACGAGCGGCATCGTGTGCACGAGAAAGGATTCCATGTTCGAGAGGAGAATTCGCCTAAATTTCCCCGGTGTCATCGTTGGTGTCGTTGATGTCGGTGGTGGTGTCGCCATCTCTCTTTTACTCTCTCTCTCTCTCCGAGAAGAAGAATAATAAAAAAACACTTCTCCGCTACTGCTCAATATATGTGTGTGTGTGTGTGTAGTATTACTCTCTCTGCGTTTGCGTTGTGTTTGTGACTGCTCTAATTACTTACGTTCTTCTTGTCTTTTCGTAGTTCTATACATTTTTCATTGAAAAAAATGCACTTTTCCCCCCGAATGGCGTAAAAAAAGGTATTGGCGAAGACACTCACGTCCGTACAAAATGGTGCTAATCCGTACTCTATAATTCTACCTTCTTCTTCCTTTCGCGTATGATTGTAAAGAGGTCGCGAGAGCGGTACCGACGGATTCTAATCTATTGTATTTTAATCCTGTCCAAGCGGCGACGTTTTCGTAACAGTGACATCGAAATTTTTGTCTTATTTCCACTAACGTCGTGCCTGGATGCATCCAAATACCATGGGTTAACGCCGCACCGTGCTCGCCAATGAGCACTTTTGCGCCGCGAGCGACTTTCATTTGCTCGAATATGTCTTTCAGTTCAGCAAAATCTACAACTTGAACATTCCGTTGCATATTCAAACGAAGTTGATTTATGAACTCTGCATATCCATGCACAGGCCTACTCGTGGAAGTTCCTTTACCTCTATGAATAAAGACAATCTTCTCGGCTCGTATTTTTTCAATCTCTGGATGTGCGCTCAAAATAGTCTTTGCAAATCCGTGTACGACTGGACTAATCCGACAATTCTTCGCTCCCGCATCGCCGCTACCTCGCGATAATTGTGAAGTTCCTCCGTGGGGAATAAATGCAACTTTTTCAAATGTCGCACAATCCGAATCACCTAATACTTCTTTCATTGTTTTTGCTTCCCGTCCTCCAAACCAAGAATCCACGAGAGGATGGTAAATTGGATGCGTCTTTTTCCAATCGCCTAAATTAATACCATCGAATAATACTACGAAACCGTTCCTTTTCAGTGTCTTTTCTAAACCATGTATTCGCATTGAAGCATAGATATGTAATATTTCTTCCAATTCATGCCATGGGTTTCCGCCGCCATAACTATGAGCAATTATGAACACCGTACCAAGGAATTTCTTTGTATCGCCTCGTAACGAGCAATCGCTACTTCTATCGTCTCTAAACGCATTCATTAAAATTTCTTGGCCACCCTTACCAAATTGAGCACTCACAAACGCTGGATCTCTCCCACAATTCCCACCTAAAATTCCTTTCGAGACAATTTCCTTCGGATAATACTTGCTCTCATCCTTCCCGGAAGATATCCATTGCCGAAACATCCTCGCGTCAATCTTCACGTTCGAAGCCATACAGTGCGTTTCGGGATACTGCATCTTTCTGTGCAAACATACAATCTCAGTCGTGCGATCTTTTTCGCAATAACGTTTCGTTTGTTGTTCCAAAGATGGTAACTTTGCCCCTAATAAATGATCTTCGTTTTCGCAATCTTTGTTCCTATTTATATACTCTTCAATTTCTTTTTGTCGTTGCGCCGCCACATCCTCATCATCCTCATCATCATCACCAACGACAAATTTTTCTTCTTCTCCATCAGAGCGTAATTTTTTCCTGTGCGTTTTTAAATAAGAACGTCTTCTTTCTCCTCTTCTTTCGCCGTCATCCTTTTTTGCTCCTTTTATTCGTCGCTCTCTTACCATTTTCACGCGTTCTACGCGCGTCATTATTGGCCCGTGAACATTTTCATTCAGTTGGGAATACCGATGATGCGTCGTCACAGAATCTGAATCTGAACACGACGAAGGCGTCACAAAGAGTGCGAAGAAAAAGAAAAACACGAAGAACAACAAACCCTTCTTCTTATGCATCTCTCTCATTTTACCTACTCGCGGAACAGCGATGAGAGCGAGTAGGTGTTTCTTTACACTCCCTCCGCGACTGCATTGATTATTCCGAGAACGCGCTTTCTTTCTTCACGAGCGCACGCACCCCCCCCCACCGGGCAAATGAAGAGGAGGAGAGGAGGTCAAACCAAAACTATCTTCTGCCTTTAGGGTTTTTTCAAAGACACAAACCCTAAACACAAAATATCTCATCACACAAAAAGTTCGTTACAAAACCTAATCAATCGAAGGGGTTTGAGACGATGATGATGTCGCTCGCGTCTCTTTCGATGCGTTCTCCGAACAACGACAGCATCAACAGCAAAAGGAGCTTTCACAGAAGAAACAGTCGTTTATTAGCGAAGAATAACAACAACGACGCGTCTTTTTTGTCGCTCTTCGTTTTGTCGTCTTCAAAAAGAAGACGATACAAAATGCATTCTTCCGGGGGGGTCATCACATCCGCAGGAGGATTGAGCGAAAATGCGCTCGGATTGGTTTTGATTTCCTTGATCGATGACATCGCGTTACTCGGCGTCACCTTGACATCTACCGAACAGTCGAGGAAATTATACGAAGTCGCAGAAGGAGGGCAACCCGGGGACGTGGAAGCACCGACAGGGGCGATTTTTGCATTGGCGATTCTCATTGGTGGCGGGTTCCTCGTGGCGACTACGTTTGGGTTAAAACCTGGAGCTGACGCTCAGGACGAGATGAGGAAGAGGGACGAGCAAATATTCAACAAGAAGATTAAGAAGTGAAAGAAAGAGATGACGAGGAGAATACTAATACGAGACGTTTTCGCGTGCGAAGTTCCGGGGCGACGAGAGAAGTTCCAAGCCGCGTACCGTAGTAAAACTCTACTTTTATAATACGCTGTAATACTACTGGTAATACTACTACTAATACACTCTACTATTGACGAACGAACGATATTGAAAGTACTACTATGTTTCCTTCGTTTTCGCGCCGCCAAAAAAGCCCCTGTTTGATGTTTTGATCACTAAAACTGGTTTGTCGTCGCGCCCAAAACGGTGTCTTCGAACGCGTTCTCGATGTTGCGATCGTACGGTCTTGACACCGTCAAAGGCGAAGAACGCGATGGCGGATTTCAACAGGAGCTCCATGGCGTGTTTGCTCGTGAGCACGTCGAAAGTTCTGTGCGCCACTTTCGTGGGTTTGTCGACGAACGCGCTTTTCAGCGCGTCTTTAATTCGTCGCGGTATTGATTTGCGAGCGTTTTGTAACCGCTTCTTTTCTTTTTCCATCTCTTTGAACTCTTTCTCTTTCCTCTCTCTTTCCATTCGATCAAACTCGATGGCGAGTTTCTTCTTCATCGCCGAAGACGCTTCGAGGTCGATAGGTTTGCGGACGAGAACCGTGTGACCGGACGTTTTGGCAATCGTTTTGATCAAAACTGAGTTCGGTTCTTGATATTCTTTTTCCGCGGCGGAATCGTCCTCCTCGTCGGTGCTGTCGGAATCAAAACCGCCATTTCGACGACGACCGATGAGTCGTCTCGACCAGTTTCTCTTCTTGCGTCGTCGTCTCGGAGGCGACATCGGCGCTGGATGCGATTCGAGGGTAAAATCGTGATGGTTTTGATCGTGATGATGATTACTCATCATCCCGTTGTTGAACGCCAAACTCGTGCGAGGTGAAAACGGTTCGCTCGTCTTCGGCGGTAAAATTCCAGCTTTGACCATGTTCTCGTGATGCTCCTCGAACGCGTCCTTGTTGGAGTACGATTTCAAGTAATACTCTCTCGTCCACTCGACGTCTTCCTCGTCCGAGGAGGAGTTCCCAGACCACGTCGCCTTATTCGCGGTTTCCCATCCGACGTAATACGAATGCAAGTTGTACTTTTTTCGCGTTTTGTACCCTCTAAACGCGGATTGAATAGCCACCGCTCTGCGCTTCAGTTCGTTTTGCCGTTTGCGCACCAACTGACCTCGATAAATCGATTGCATTTTTTTGGCCGTCGCGTGGTGTTTCTTCAAAAGCTCAAACTCTCGCTTCGCCAACTTCACGCGAGCGATCGATTGCATCTTGACGATGGCGTCTTTCGTTTCCTGATATCGTTTCTTTTCGATCGCCATTCTGAACAACGATTGCATTTTTCGAACGGCGTTTCGCTTCTCTTGAAACTTTTCGCGCTCTTTTCGACCTTCGAGCACCGCTCGCACTCGCGCTTGAATCACTAAAGTCGCTCGGCGTTGCTTTTGAAACTGTTCTCTCTCTTTGGCCATTTTCATCGCAGATTGGATTTTAATCGCCGCCGATTTGGTTTCGTTGAACCGCTTGCGAGCGATGACGCCTCTGGTGAACGCTTGCATTTTTAACGCCGATTGCCGCCTTCGCTCCTGTAGATCTTGGAACTCCTTCTTCGCTTTTTGCATTTTGACCATCGATTGAATCTTAATTGCAGCCTGCTGCGCCTCGGCTAAGCGTTTGCGAGCGAAGACGCCTCGCACCATCGCTTGCAACTTCAGCGCGGACTCGTTTCGTTTGATGTGCAACTCTTGCAACGCTTTCTTCGCTTTTTGCATCTTGACTAAACTTTGAATTTTCGTCGCCGCGTCGTTGGCCTCTTTCAACCGCTTTCTGGCAATCGCGCCTCGCGCGAGCGCTTGCAATTTCCTCGCCGATTCCAGTCGTTTCGCTTTCATCTCGCGCAAATCTTTTTTCGCCTTGTGCATTTTCACCATCGATTGAATTTTCAAAGCCGCTTCGTTGGCTTCTTTCAAGCGTTTTCTGGCAATCGCGCCTCTCGCCAACGCTTGCATTTTCATCGCCGCGTTGGTTTGTTTTGATTTCAACTCTCGATAGGCGTTCAAGGCCATTTCGGTTCGAACTAACGCTTGTAACTTCTTCGCCGGATCGTCCTCCGAGGCGTCGAGCATTCGCTTTCTCTCCAACACGCCTCGGAATATCTTTTGAATTTTAATCGCGGCGGTCTTCTCCTCAAACGCGCGTTGGTTTTGAAGAAAATCGCGCGTACGTTCCTCGGGCGTTTTCGGCGATTTGAAAAGTTCTCGCTGCCCGAAGCCCCGCAAATCGCGCAAAGGAGACGAGTAGAACTCTGGCGAACGAAACTTCTCCGGCGTGTTGCTCGTGATGCGTTGCATGACTTTTTCGTACTCTTCCTGTTCGATGCGTTCGGCGCGATGCACGCGATAGGCGCGTTGGATGACCGAGGCCGCGTCGTGTATCTTCAAAGTTTCGATGGAGCGTTGCAGCAAGTGTCGAGAGTTGATTACTTTCTTTCTCGCTTGCGCGCCTCGGAAGGAGGTTTGGATGCGCAAGGCGGCGTCGTTTTGCTTCGAAGCTTGGGAACGAATAGCCGTTCGAGATGATGTTCCTTTACTCGTGCTGCTGTTATTATTGTTATTGTTATTGTTTGTGTAGTTGTTCCCGCTGGTGCCTGTATCGACGTTGGCATTTTCATTCCCGTCGTAATATCCTCCGGCGGTGCCAATCTTTCTACCACTTTTCTTCCCGCTTTCCGGCGTGCGAAACTCCAACTTTGGATAGACGCTGTTGTAATGCACTTCCGCCCAAAAGCTCAGCCATAAATTCCTCTCGCCAAACTTCTCGGACCAGGACGAGTTCTTCCCGTCGTCCGGAGGAGACGAGTCGCCGCCTTTCTTGTTCGACGACGACGTTCGAATCGGCGTAATTTCCAAAACGCCGTTATCTAAATACGACGTGACTACGGTAATCTGCGCGCCGTACAAATCCGCGGCGGCTTGTAAAGTGACGTGATCACCCCAGGTACCATCCGAGGCCATATCGTCGCAATAGTTCGAATACGCGGTTTGCATCATGAAAAACGCCGACTTGGCTTCCTCCGTCGAGGATTGCGGACTTGAAGACGACGAAGGCGCGTTTTTACTCCCGCCTTCCTCATTCGCCGCGACGACATACGCGGCATACCTCGACGCGTGTTTTCTCAACTGTCCAACAACGTTTTTCCGCACTTCCTCGTAAAACTCCGGCGTCCGAAACAACTGGTCGCTCAGCGCTCGAAACTGACAATTCCCGTCCCCGGAAACGACTTTCTCTCTCAACCCAAACGCGTCCAATCTCGCCAATAACACGTCGTGATCTCTCTCCACCTTTTCGCTATCTTCTCTGCTCAACTGCAACGCGATCCGTAAATCCTCGTCCTGGTTCCTTTTCGGCGTAATAGGCACCGACATTTGCCTCTTCACTTTAGATCTATCGTCTCCCGGGCTCTTCCTCAAAGGCGTATTCAAAACCTGCTCTCGCACCACGCCGTCCAACTTCCTCGACCAACTCTCGATCCGCTCTTGACCAACCCTACGTTTCCACCGTTCCAAAAGCATCTCGTACGACTCGTTTTCTTTTATTTCTTCTTCTATTTCCTCTTCTTCTCGTAAAGATTGCGCGAGTAAAAAATCGCTCTGCGTTGCCATTTTTCGATTTTTTTCCTCCAACTCGTCCTCCTCGAAGAGCATTTTTGCGATTAAAAAATCATTCATCTGCCTCTCATCATCATCCTCGTCGTCGTCCTCATTCGTCGTTTTCGTTGCGTTGTTCTTGTTCTTATTGCTCGAAGTCGTCGCCTGTTCTCCGCTCCACGCGCGGATGAGTTCTAACCGCGACGATGATTGGGACGAGGAGGAGACATTTTGTTTGCATTTCGAATCCCATTTTGTTCCGCTTTTCGTGTTGTTTATGTTTACGTTCTTCTTCTTCTTTAACGAATTCAAAGTCGATTTGATCGGATCTTTGTCCTTTTCGTTCTCATTTCCTTCCTTTTGTCCTTCGTCGTGTTTGGAGACGCAGCACCCCATTCTTTGCGCGCGCTCCTCTGTTTGCTCTTTCTCTCTGCGCTTAAAAAGAACGGATTTAAAGCGCGTCAAGGGGAGATTTTTATGAGTGATTTTGTGAGTGATTTTGTGTCTCTTTTGTACTCATTAAAAATACTCGATGATCAATGGTTATGTCTCTCTCTCTCTCTCTCTCTCTACTTTGATGAAGATGTTGATGATGATGATGATCGCTTTTGTGGCGATCTAAGTTTTCTCAACACTACTCTCCCTCTCTCTGCAGCCGCCGCTGCAACAACCTCTTCTTCTTCTTCTGTCGCTTTTCTTCTTTCTCGTCAAAGTCGTTAAAAAGCGGCTTCGCACGCAACCTCTTCCGCGTTGACGGTGTTGATGAACTCCCCGTCGTCTCTTCTCGCGAGGAGAAGTTTTAAATTCTCTCGGTGCCGAACGGAGAAGATGACCCCGCCTTTACCGCCGACGAGCCAGCAATCCGGGCAGAGCGCGACGTCGCGCAGAGTGAATTGGATGTAGGAGTTGTTGGTGTTGTTTTCTTCGTCGTCGACGAAGGTGAGTTTGAGGACGTCCGTGCACTCTCGCGGAGTAGTGTTTGGGTCGTCTGTGATTGGCCCGGTGCGCGAGCGGACGCCGAGGAAGGCGCAGTCGAAAAGGAACTCAGAGGAAGGTGCGCGACGAGGCTCGGGGGAGGCGGCGGCTTGTTCGTTTGTCTCCGGGATGACGAGGAATTCGAACGGGACGCGGAAGGTGACGCCGGCGAGGCAGACGGTGCCGAGCGCGCCGAAGTTTACGGCGGTACCGGAGACGGTGAGTTGACGTCCTTCGTCTGATGGGGAGGTTCCTTTTGTGGACGCTCTAAAGTTTGCTCGAATATCGAGCGCTTCGAGCGTTTGGGACGATTCGCGTGGACAGGCGGCGACGTCGGTGTTTGAACACTTCGAGGACGAAGGAGGTGAAGGGGTGGTGGCGGTAGTAGGAGGCATTACTTCGTCTGTCGTTGGGGGAATAGTTGGAGTCGGAGTTGTGGTAGTAGTAGTAGTCGGAACGTCCACGGGAACCGTCGGACGAATCGTACCGAATCCAGTCGGCGGAGGAGACGTGATGACAGGTTCCTCGTCTGTCGGCAAAGACGTCGTTGGAGGAGGTAGCGTTTCAACACCATCGCTGACGTTATCAAACAGAGAAGGAGGTGTTACCGGTGCGTCGATTGCTTTTACTGTGATTGTCGACGCTGGTATATCCGTCGGCTTCCCCGGCTCGAGGGTAAAATATTTCGCGGTATCCGTGACTTCCTCTTCCGATGAGGATACTTCCCCAGTTGCGGTACCAGCATCGTCTTGTTTCGTGACGAGATATCCAGAGGTCCACGGCACGCCGTCGCCGCGATCCCACGCAGAAATTTTAGATGGCGACGCCGTAGAATTAAATCCACCTTCCATGGACTTTTTCAACCAGCACGAGTGAAAGGCGAAATCTACGCAATCCCCGACGCAGTATACCCATATGTCACAATTTTCCGTCGTGGCGCACGCATCGCAACACGCCGCCGCAGAAGAAAGAATGTTTTTGTTGCCATCGTTGAGTAAAACGCCTTTGAAGTTGGTGTTTGCTTGAGCGTTACACGCGTATCGGTTCGGAAGCTTTCTAACGCTCGGCGCAGGCGCATCTTCTTCCTCGCCGTCATCGTCGTCTAGAGGAGTAATTGCTGCGGCATCTGGTGCCACCAACTCGACGGCAGTAACCAACGCGCCTTTCGGAGAAGAACACTCTATTCGTTCTGCTATAGTCGGTCCGACAAAGTCGAATGTGTAGTAAGAACTACCGATGTTATTATCTACTACATCTTCCGAAATGACTTCGTTGTTTGGAAAGATGCTGAAGAGAATATCATCGTCGACATACAAAGGTTTCAGATAGCATCCTTCACAAAGAATGACGCCAAAATCGACTTCGATTAACACAACATATGCTGGAGGGATGCTGTCGCCGCTACTACCTTCCTGTTGCTGAGAGAATTGTGTTGTGCTTTCTGATCCACCACCACCGCCAGATAAGCTCACGGGCGCACTCAACGATGCGTAAAATTGGACATTCTCGCATCGAGGGTTGGTAATCTGTACAATCTCATCTCCTTGCTCGTTGTACGATACTATTTTATAACCATAGCACGTAAATTTGAGTTCTCGAGATGGATCGTTGATTCTTCTCCACGCGCCGTACGTGCCATCGCCAAGATTTTCGCGAAGCCACGGCGAGAGCGCAACGAGCGTCAGAGCGTTCTTCAAGCTCACTTCGTTGTTCTTATCTGGATTTCGTATATCACCGGCGAACGCGTACGATTCGTATTGCTCGGTGAAACCATTACCTCCGTTTATCGACGAGGTGATTGCTCCACGATCGTCTTTCCAGTAAATACTACTTTCGATATCTTTTAAAGCCTCTTCCGAGCAGAGCGTCGTCGTCGGAGGGCCTTGACTCACGTTCACCGTCGTGGAAGGAAGGAGGGCATCACCGCCCGCTCCAGAGTTTCCAGCCGCAAACTGGTTGTTCGCGCCTCCTGGCATATTTCCAGCCATTTGATTGGATGGAGAAATCACCCGAGGCGATTGGAAGAACGGAACGCCACCAAAGAATTGCAGTAAGTTTCTTCGCCGTCGTTGTTGTTGTTGTTGTTGTTGTTGTTCCGGCGCGACTTCTTCAAAATCGTTGAGTTCGCAAAATGGACGTCGAATAAAAGGTTCAGAAACGGCTAAAGCGTTCGAGTCTTCGCCATCGCCGTGCGAGACTTCAAATAAGGCACCGTCAGATTCTCTTCCCGTCACCGCGCACCCTCTGCACATTTCTACGTCCAATATTGTAAATTGTACGCCAAACGAAGTCGTTTCGCTCGACGTTCGCGCGCAAAGATCCTCGTCAGAATACCTACGACCAAAACCGTCGATGATTTGAATACCTAAGCACGTTCCAACGCCAGGCGTTAACGGATCCACGAACGATGACTCGTCGTAGAAACTGCTCGTGAACTCCTCTGTTTCGACTTCACCGCCTCTTGGAACGTAATATATCGGAATTTTAATCTCCGGCACGAGGATCGTTTCTTTATCGGTATCGTCGGCGACGGTGAGTGCACCCACGACGGAGTATTTTTTCGAGAGCGTAGGACTTTCAAGCGCAATCGCGAGAAAATTTTTCACACTTCGCGCGTCCGAACAGACGCCACCGTCCTCTTCTTTCGGAACGATGACTCCAGATCTCTTCACCACGCCGCGACGAATATCGATAGGGGATGTTGTTGTCGTCGTCGTCGTCTCTTCCGCCGTGAGGGTTTCATTCGCAACGATGATTGCAGACGTGCGAACGAGTGGGAATAACATGGATTCGTCGAAAGATTCCACGCGAACAATTTTTGCAACTGTGCCATCTGGTAAAGTTACTTCTTCACCTTCAACTTCGATACCTTCCGGAGACTCAAACGTTCTCAAGAAAAGTTTGCCGCTGGACGTCACCGTGAGCGCGGATTCACTCGCGCCAATCGTAGCGCTCGTTGCGCCCGAGAACAAACCGGCTTCAAAAGTAGCAGTACCATCGCCTATACGCACGAACTGTGATGTCGAATCTAGAAAGAAACTTCCGGGAGTATCACTCAGCTCAACCAGAATTCGAGACATGCTTGAAGTATTCCACGTGGTGTATTCGAGCGAAACTTGTCCATCAGCGGCGTCGCGAAGCACTGTAACGCCTTGATTTTTCAACCTCGGTGGAGATACAATGACTAATCTTGCCTCGCGATCAGTTTCTCCACCAATTATATCAAGTTCCGAAATAAGCATTCCGCCGTTTGAGAGCATGAGTCCTCGAATTATCGTGTTCGGGTCTTCGCTGTAGAAAGTTCGCGCCGAAATATACGCCAACGGAGAGTAATCTACCTCATTCTTTTGAGCGTAAAATGTCTCCACATCGACAAGCTCTCGTGAGTCTACGGCGAGTTTCTCGTCCACTGTTTCCGTAAATTCAGCCGCTGGGCACGTACTGCCGTACGTTGGTATAAAACCACACGCCGATGGGGCTTCAGAAAGTACTGCAGCGTGAATTTTCGAGACGATATCTGTGTCGGCAGCACTCGCGTTAATCGGAGAATCTGCCGTGAGAAGAAGAGATACAAAACCATCGCAGAAGCACTTTGCATTTTCGACGACGCGAAGTCGCCTACAACACATTTGCCAGTCGAGGTCTTGAAAGAATATTTCTGAGGCACCTGCAAGGTTTGGTACGCAAGAATCTTCAGCCGCTCTCACGGCGGCGTAACACGTCGATGCAGAAGGAATCGCCACCGAAACGTTTGTTTGAAACGTCGACGATGGTATCCACCAAGCGGTGGCATTCGTGAACGCCTCGAAGTCGAAACCCACTCCAAAACCACCAATGGTTGAACCACCTTCAACCAAAAATATATTCTGAAAATCGCTCGGCTTCGTGGTGCTGTATTTCTCGGAAACCCACGATTCGGCGTCTTCGATAATCCTCCAATCAAATCTAGCATCGATATCGCTCTCGACGTAGCCTTCTAGCGTTTCCGATAAATCATTAACGCAAACGTCTCTATTGTCGTTTGGAATCTCATCCATCGAAAAACCGCACGCTTCTGGTGCAATCTTGAATAAAGACAAGTAGAGGTCGGTCGAAAGCAACTGCTCCGCAAAGGGTGGGCAAAGACACCCGCGAGTCCAAAGCGAATACAAAACACCGCAGCACGCCGTGACATCGTAGGTCGTCGTGTCGACGCCGTTGTTCTCGGTAGTTTCATCGCTAACAACGACTCTTGTACACGTTTGCTCGATGGCGTCCGTGTAATTTAAACAGTTTTGGTAGTTTGCTCTATCGAAAAACTCTCTGAACATTTCATCGCGGATTTGATTCCCGCGTTGATCTATAGCAGATAACCCTCCGCTGAGTTGCTCCAAAACACCTTCTTCGACTACGTCAACGCCGGTTATGTCGCCTTCACTAACCAATAACGGAACACCGACGGCAACTGGAATCAAACGAGTTTCATTGATAAATTGCGTGACGTTTCGAACCATCTCGGTGACCGGGACGCCAATACGCTCGCGGATTTTCGGACATTGCTCGGAGATGTCGAATCCACATCCCAAAGGCGTAAAACCAACGAGTTTGCGCAAGAATGATTTTGCTCCTGCTGTATCCTCGAAGAGTTCCGTTCCTTTTCTTTCGTCTTCCACAGCGTCACAAAGACAATTTGAGTGGTTCAAAGCGAACGCCGCGTCGCAACACGGGGCGATATCTGCAATCACCGGCGTAATGCTCTCGCTTGACGTGACTTTGCGGCAAATGTAACGAGTCGCTTGTACGGTTTCACCGCACGTCAAGTCTTCTTTTAATCGACCAGAATCTTCGTCAATGACGCGTTTCCACGCGTTTGATCTATCGCGCACGTCTCTTTCAGCTGGCAGTTTCAAGAACGCCGAAAGCGCGTCGCGATCTTCGCAAATCTCGTCGCCATACTTGATTCTGAATCCACAAGCGAGTGGAACAAAGTCCACGAGCTTTTCGACAAACTTCGCGTCGCGTTTTGCAAACGTATCGAGAACTTCATCGTCACAGAAGCACGAAGCGCTATCCATATCTGAGACGGCCAAACAACACCCCGGGAAACTTGCTGGATTCGGGTTTCCGTTTCCAACGTCGCAGAGCTGATCCACGCGGTTGACTCGTCTTCTACACGCGACGAGAATATCCGCGGCATCTGAAGTTGGGACGAGTGCAATAACTCTCACAAATCTAGTCGCGGTAACTTCGCACCCACTCGAGTCGACAATTCGATACGACACCGGGTATACACCGGGCGTTGATGTATCGACAGCTGAGTTGTCAATATCAATCTGCGAGGTGATATCGCCGTCTTCTTCGTCGAACGCAGTCGCACCTTGCTCGACGTATACGCCAGAAAGCAATAGTTCATTTTGCGTAGCGGCAGAACCGCCGAGAACCTCAAGTGAAGGGCACACATTCGGCGGTGGAGGGAAGGGAGAAGGAGGCGGCGGCGATGGACTCGGAGGAGGAGGGAAGGGACTTGGGGGAGGCGGTGATGGACTTGGTGGAGGTGGAAATGGACTCGGGGGAGGCGGCGATGGTTCAGCTGGCACCGGAGGTGGCGGCAAAGGCACTTCCGGAGGCGGAGGAAACGGTGGTGGCGGTGAAGGTGGCGGCGGTGATGGTGAAACCGGAATCGGAGGTGGAGGTGGTGACGGTGAAATTGGCGGAGGAGAAAATGGAGGTGGTGATGGTGCAAACGGAGGAGACGGCGACGGAGGAGGAGGGGGTGGAGGAGGAGATTCGAGCACCACGGGAGGCGGCGGCGAGCTTGGCACAGCTGGAGCTTGTGGGGGAGGGGATTCAGGAGGAGGAGGAGGAGGAGGAGATTCGAGCACCACGGGAGGCGATGGTACAATCACTTCGACTGGTGCTTGCGGGGGAGGAGATTCAGGAGGAGGAGGAGGAGGAGGAAGAAGAAGCTCTTCGTAATCGTCCGGAAATTCGTCGAGCGGTGCCGGCGGTGGAGATAACGGTGGTGGCGCAAGGGGTGGAGGACTTGGCGGCGGCGGCATCGGTGAAGAGGGAGAAGGAGGAGGCGAAGCCACAAGAACAACTTCCACGGGCGCTTCCGGTGAGAGCGGCGGTGGAGGTTGTGGACTCGAGGGAGGCGATGGTACAATCACTTCGACTGGTGCTTGCGGTGAAACTGGTAGTGGCGGTGGCAGAAAAGGAGGAGGAGGCGGTGGCGGCGGCGACGCTTCGACAATTTCAACCGTGGGCGATTGTGGTGGCGGCGGCGGCGACGCTTCGACAACTTCAACCGCGGGCGATTGTGGCAACGGCGGCGGTAAAGGAGTAGACGGAGCAGATGGAGGAGGTGATATTTCAACCACGACCGGCGGTGCTTCTTCGACGCACTCTTCTGTTGTTGTAAGGATGCGCAAATCCGTTCCACACAAAAATGGTCCAACTAATCGAATCGTCTCGATTTTAGACGCACCCAATATGTTTTTAACATCCGCGTCGCAAAAGCACCGATCGTTGTTTGCCGTCTGTATCAAACTACAACACGTCTGCGAAATCGTGCTTTGCTGACCGTTTTCCACAAACAGCGCGCTACAATCCGTATTAATTGACTCTGTGAGGAGGACGCACGGAGAGCGAGGAATTGGTGGAGGAGCGAATGGTGGAGGAGGAGAAGGCTGCTGCGGCGCCAACGGAGACGGAGGAATCGGTGGAAACGGCGATGGTGGGGGCGACGCTGGGGCAAAGGGTGGAGGACTGGGACTGAGCGGCGGTGGTGGATTCGGAATAGGTGGAGGTGGTTGTGGATACACCGGAGGTGCCATTGGTGGTGGGGGGTTCGGCATCGGCGGCGGTGGATTGGGAGCAGCCGGTTGAAGAGGTGGCGGCGAAGCGACGACTAAAACCGGTGAAGGCGGCGGTGGCGACGGAGATGTAGGAGGAGGTGACGCGATCACCAACGGAGGCGGTGGCATCGGAATTAGAGGTGGAGAAGATGGCGGTGGTGGAGACTCAACCGAAACAACTGCAAACGGTGCGCGCGGCGGCGGCGGCGACACAGAAGGAGGCGGGGGAGAAATTTCAACCGTAATCACTTCTTCCACGGGCACACATTTCTCTCCGATCAAAAGTGGCTCCGTCAAATCGCACACGGCTTCGGCAACCAACAGCACATCTTCTCGATCACCGAGTTCTGCTAAAGCGTCGTTTTCACAGAAACAGCGATCTACGTTCGACGCTTCCAACAACTGGCAGCACTTGGTCGTATCGCCAGATCTGGCTTCTGGTTCCGCGAGCAAAGGCGTGCACGCATCTCTTAGCGCGTTCGTCTTGGAGACGCACGATTTTGGAATCTCAAATGGCCCGATTGGTCTCGGAGAAACTCTCCCGGATGCCCAAGGAACGCCCTCGCCGCGTTCCCAAGCCGGGAATTCTTCCGAGACTAAAAATTCAGCCGGAGCTTTCTTTAGCCAACATTCGCCGAAACCGTAATTAAAATAGGCGTTGGAGCAACCATCTTCGTTTTCACAGAAAACATAAACATTGCAATCAGATCTTTTCTTGCACTCGATGCAGCACGATTCCACGGAGTCTACGATCAAATCAGTACCAACGTTGAGAGGATCACCTTTGTAATTCGCGCGTTGCTCGATCTCGCAGCTTTCACTGGTCGGTTCGGGCAACTCGCCAACATCAATTCGAGAAGTGACGATACCAGAGGTCCAGTTAACGTTCGGGCCTCTCGCGTATGCGGCAGGAGACTCCAACGACGCGTCCGCGATATTTAAAGGAAACGTTTTCAAAGTGCACGTGCGATAGGGGTATTCATCGCATCCTCCTTCTGAATCGCAAAATACCCAAAGCTCGCAGTCTGCATTTGCCAAACACGCCGCACAACACGCTCCAGCATTCACCGCAAGGTCTACAGTCACATTTGCGATGACATCTCCGATGTAATTGGCGTTTATCTCTGCGTTACAAGGTGGGAACTTCACGTCGCTCGTATCTCTCGCGATCGGTTCAACAATTTTATCGAGCAAAATTCCAGATGTGTAGGTGACGTCCTCGCCTCGAGATCCCGGAATCTCAGTATCGACGCTTGCAGAAATTATTGCCTGGTCCAAGACCTTCAAAGTACATTGTGAATAAGATGACACGTATTCATTCAGACCACAACCACCAGCTTCGTCTGTGCAGTACGTCCAGACGTTGCAGTTGGGATTTTCTTGGCACGCTACGCAGCAAGCGTCTGCGGAAGAGGCGAGAAAGACACCTTCGGTAATATCCTCGCCGTTGTAGTTTGCGTTCTCTTCGGCATTGCACGCGCGAATCGGAGGTGCGAGCTCTGCATCGCCTTCACAGTACAGCGAAGAAGAAGAAGAAGGAGACAAAGCAGGAGAAGAAGGTACTGTTTCAGTTGTCGTTTCAGTTGTTGTTGTCGTCGTCGTCGTCTCATACCTAGCCCAGACATTGTCGTTACCTCCGACGATGAAACAACCGGGACACAACTTGACGTTCTCGTTCAAGAGAACTCGAAGCTTTGACCCATCGAGTGAGACTTCAAACCTCGCGTCTTCGCACGAAAAATTTGTGATCTGCTCTCGCATATCGAGCATTTCTGGAGGTGTCGCGATTGCTAAACCTTCGCACGTAATTGACGTGGCGGTAGTAGAAACGTCTTCACCTTCTTCGATTAAATCGATTTCGAGCACTAAATCGGTGAGATCTAACGTGAGACACGTTCTTTGCCCGAGTACTCCAGAGACTAACGATGATGAAGCGTCAACAGTAGTCAATCGTCGCGGTTTCACCGTCGTAAACGTAACGTCTACGAGTGACGGACACGCGTTTAAATCCAAACCGACGTTTGGGTTCCAGCCAAAAATCATGTTCGGACTCACAACCGCGACGGAGGAGGATAGCGTGTTCATCGCTTCGACGTCGCAAACTGGCGCTCGTAACGTCATCAACGATTCGATTTTTTTACTCTCGACGTGCTTAAAAGAAAAAAGGAAGTTTGAGTACCCGCCGACGAGAAACTCGCCTGGGAGCAAAACGACGTTTGCGCCGAAAGTAACTCTCGGTCCAACATCGTCCATCGTGAGCGATATCTCTTCGCAAGACACATCGTTCCTGCCCTCGTTGGAAGAGGAAGAAGAACCTTTCGGAAGTATTTGTCCACCCCAACACGCAAAGACAAACTCCTCCTTTGGTCTCGGTTCGTACGTCGTCTCGCCCGAAACTTCGTCCTCCACGGCAACCGCTCTCGACCATTGAAAAGGCAACGTTACTCCGGCCAAAGATACCGGATCGTTCACGTTCGCTCCACTCGCTCTTGTCACCACGATTGAAACGTACGTCTCTCGTGATGCATCCACGACGTTTCCGGCAATCGCACCGAGTCGCAACACTTCCTCCGAAGGCGAAGACGACCACGTGTGCACGCTAAACGCGAGGTTGCCGTCGGCGAGATCCGCGCACGCGCTCAAATCCTCGCCAACTCCTGGATCCTATTTTGTGAAGAAAACGAAACAAAAAACATCAAAAATCGCTCGTCAGTATTTCTGTCATCATCCGCGCTTCTCTGCGATGCATATTCGAGAAGAGTGATCGTTTGCTTCAGACGCGAACGCGAAGACGAACCGAAACGCGCGAAAAGGCGGTTTGGAAATTCCAAGAGAAAACTCTTTTGTTAACAAAAAAGAACGAAACGCTCTCGCGCTTACCTGCAATGCCCTCCTCGGCGCAAACGCCGCAACGCTCACTCCCGCGTTGTTGTTGTTGTTGTTGTTGTTGTTGCTCGGCACATCTTTCGCGTTCACGTCCCCGAACGGCGCGTCGAAGAAGTTCACTCCTCCTCCTCCTCGATACAACTTTTTTGTATCTTCCTCCTCTCGCTGCGTTCGATCGCCTTCCTCGACGACGCGACCATTTATTGCCTCCGAAACCACTCGCGACGCGAACAAAAGTATCGAAAGCGCACAAATCGTCAACGATCGTTCGATGATACCCTTTCGCGACCGACGATTGCGCGGACGAACGTCCGACATTTTTTTCTTCTCTCTCTTTGCTCCGCGTAAATTGAGAGTTCAAAATAGCCGAAGAAGAAGAAGAAGAAGAAGAACACAAAAGCGCGAGCGACAATAATCGCTCTCTCGCGAAACGCCCTAGTGTATCAAACCAAAATCAACGAGTCCAACGCGATCTCGTTCACTTCGTGAAGAATTTCGCGTTTGAAAAGAGCAGAGCGCGTAAGCGTTAAGCGTAGTTGTTGTTGTTGTTGTTGTTGTTGTTGTTCAACTGTGTGTTGTGAAAATTTTTATGAAGAAAACAAAGTGCTCAAATCGTGCTATTCGTCATTTTATTACGCACACGACTTTAACGCGCTGCATCGTGTACGAAACAAAACGCAAACCAACGAAAATTGCATAAGATCGATACGGAAGTGAAAAACTACGAGCGATCGTTGCACTCGCGCGTGAAGTATATTTTCGCGTCACCGCGCATCAAAATAAGCGTCACAAAATGACCTCTACCTCTTCTGCTTCGTCTCTCGCGACATCGTTCGCAGGCGCATTTCTGACCTCTTTTCTCGCGATAAAGCTGTACCGACGCGTGCGAATGAAAGAAGAGAGAACGTTCCCGTTGTTAAGCTGGGGGACATCGAACGAGAGGAAACTGAACGAATCTTCGGTCGCGTTTCAACAAACGAGAGACCGATTCGACGACGTCGGGGGGAGAACAACAACAACGTCCTCGAGTAGTAGTTCTTCTGCTCCTACGAATACTCGAAGTGATTTAGAAGCTATCGCGGGATTTGAAGCGGCGGCGGCGTACGCGGCGACGCGCATCGCCGAAGGCGCCGTACCGGAAGATTGCATCTTAGAACTCTACGGCATTTATAAACAGGCGACGAAAGGCGATTGCGACGTGAAGGTACGACCGACTCGATTGGATATCAAAGGGTACGCGAAGTTTACCGAGTGGATGAAACATAAAGGGATGACGAAAGTGGACGCGTGCAGGATGTACGTGAGAGTTTTGGAAAGTCGACTGGACGATTTGGAGCTGTTGCCGAGTCCGAAGAAGAAGTCTAATACTACGAACGGCGGTGGCGGCGGGGCGTTTGGGAGGAGTCAATCGACGATGAGGAGATTAGAAGGAGAGGATGGGAAAGAAGAAGAGCGGGAAGAGGAAACGAGCTTGCTTAAAGCCGCGAAGGAGGGTGATTTTGATAAGTTGCTGAAATGTTTACGAGCCGGAGCGGACGCGAATCAACGGGACGCGAAAGGGAGAACACCCCTAATGTTTGCCGCCGATACCGGCGACGTGGCGATTACGATTCAGCTGATGCAATTGGATGCGGACATAGGGGCGGTAGATGATAAAGGGAAGACGGCGTTGCATTACGCGACGATTTGCGAGCAAGTAGACGTGGCGGAAGTTTTGCTGGAAGCTGGGGCGGATCCGGAGGTGAGGGACGCAAACGGCTCGTCGGCGAGCGATTTAGGCGTATACGAATTAGTTAAGAAGAAGGCGAACGGTGAATTAGTATCGGTAGATAATAGAGAAGATGAAAGGATAGAAGAAGAGGAGGAAGAGGAGGAGGATTTCGACTTGGAGGAAATTGAGCGTCAAGCTTTGGAGAAAATGGCAGAAAAAGAAAATTCAATCGCTTGAGCGCTTTTTGCTACGCCGCCCAAATTTGTTTTTAGATATCGACTAAACTCTATATTATACTAACTAAGATTTCGTTTCTAATACTTCTATGCTTTTCTTTCTGTCGTCGATGACCCTCCCGCCGCCGTCGATACTACCGTTGATGACTTACCGTTTGTGAGAACTGCGGATGATTTTGCCGCTTTAGAGGAACGCCAAAACGCCCACGCGAGTTTGCCCCTCGTGAAGAACAGTTGCGCAGGTAACAACATCACCATGACGTTGTCGTATCCGCGATCTTTCACCGTTCGCGCCCACTCTTTGGTGCGATATCCCAACCCTTTCTTTCTCGCGCTGTCCATCTCCAACGCCTGTTCGGCGTCGTTTTTCATCCGTTCGCGTTTCTCGAGTCCATTCTTCGCGCTTCGAGCGATGATGCGGAATCGATTCACCGGCGATCCGAGTTGTTCGTTGACGTATCGGAGTAAATTGTTCGCTTTGAGCACCATGAGTAAATCTCGCGGGAGCGACTCGAACAGTTGACTTTGGTCTTCCAGTTTTACTTTGAGTACCGTTTTGAAAATCTCGCGCTTGTCGCTCATGGATAAACTGTCGTTGTTGTTCGCTGGTTTGTTCTCTCGAGTCGTCGTCAAAGTCGTCGAGGCTCCGTTATTTTTCGCGGTGGCGGCGGCGGCGACGTCAGCTTTATTTGCAGCGGAGGAATAGGACGAGGAAGAAGACAAAGACGAAGAAGATGAAACTACCGCCATCTTCTCGTCTTCCTTCTTGAACCGATCTTCAATCACTCTGGCTGGCGCTAACGCCAAGATAATCCCGAAAAACCTGTGCATTTCCGGATTTATCCCCAACTTTTCCACGGCGTTTCGCATCTCGTTTTCATCGTTTCGAATTAACGCCAACCACACTTGGCACCACGTTTCTCTCGTCGGTTCGTCTAATCGCCGCACAACGCCGTGGTCCAAAATCGTCACTTTTCCGTTTTTATCGACCAACAAATTCCCCGGATGAGGATCGCCGTGCGCGAAACCGTGTTCAAACGTCAACGTCGCGAACGCTTCCTGAATCGTCTTGGCGACTTTATACGCGTCCACTTTATTTTCTCGCATTTTTTCCACGTTATCGACTCTGGTCCCGTCCGCAAACTCCATCGTCAACACTCGCTTTGTGCTCAGATTATCGTGGATTTTCGGCACCGTCACTTCCTCCTCCTTAAAACCGCACTCTTCTTTCAACAATCTCCCCATATCTTTACAATTCTTCGCCTCTAATCGAAAATCCAACTCCTCGGACATGTGTCTTCTCGTCTCTTTCGCCAACCACGCGAACCTCAACCCGGGAATCAAATACCCCAAAACCGCGTAATACGTCTCAATCGTCGCGAGATCTACCCACAAAAACCTCGCCACCGGTCTTTGCTGAATCTTCACCGCCACGTCCTCTCCCATCTTCGTCTTCGCTTTGTACACCTGCGCTAAACTCGCGCTCGCGATTGGTTTCTCCTCAAACTCTAAAAACACCTCTTTCGGTTTCAAACCGTTAAACTCTTCGCTAAACGTCTTCTCGTCTTCCTCGAACGGCCTCGCGCTCGCGTCGTCCATCAACACCCTCAGTATCTGCCGAAAAGGCATCGGCGCTACCGGTTGCACGCAAAGATGCTGCCCGGCTTTCACGTAGATCCCTCCGTTTTCTCGCGCTAAATCTCTCAAGCGAACCGCGACGTCGGTCCATAACGTTTGCCTCGATTCTCGTTTCAGTTCATCCAATTTTTCATCCTCATCCGTCTCGAATTGATTAGTACACTCGCTCTCGAGTTTCTTCACCCTCGCCAGGTGCCTCCGGTAATCAAAATACACCGGCACTAAATGTTTCGACGCCGTCGCGACTCTTTTCACCGCGTGGACCGCATCGTCGTCCGAATAACTCATCAGCAAACCGGCGGTCGCCGTCGTCGCGCCAACGACACCGACACCGAACGACGACGACGACGATGGATTTGCGTTTCCTCCTCCATTCTTTCCGAAACGGAAAAGAAGAGCGCGCAAAACTCTCGAAGAAGAGGAAGAAGACATGCTCTGCGTGTAGTAGTGTTACACTCTCTGCGACGCTGCTCTGATTCGCTTAAAGAGAATGTGCGCGCGCCGGTTTTGTAAAGGAGTTTGGGGGAAATTTTCTGTGGCTCACAAGGCACGGCCAAAGGCACGTATGCTGCCAAAACGCGCAAAGTCTTCGAAAGTGTTCGAAACAGAGAACTTCTTTGTTTCTTCCGAGAAAAAAAAAAATCTTCTTGGATGGAAAACTTCACAATAAAAGAGAGAGGAAAGCATGAACTCCGACGAGCCTCGACCGGGACCAGTACAGGTGAGGAGAAAACGGTTAGGTTACCCGACAATACGTACTGTGCAACCAATACTAAATGAGTTTGCAAGGTACGAGGCGCGTTGCGGAAAATTGGTGCGCGAGATATCGAAAGACTGTAACGGCCATTCGGGAAAAGTTCTCGACGTCGCAAAAATCGCGCGCGCAATTTCTGAAGAGATTGGTCTTGGGGAGGGGTCAGTTATCGACAAGGCCACCAAATCGTTTCTGGACGGGATGACAGTGTTGTGCACATTGACGACGGACTTACAAAGGAAGATTTTGAGTCGTCCGGAATTCCGCGTCCCGGAACCGTCGTTCTCGACAGTCCGCGAACTCCCACGAGACGACGACGGAAACCTCGAGCTTCCACTTTTTCTCACGTTGTGTGATGTCTCTCCCACATTCCGAAAGTCGTGTTTTCAACAACTCATCGATTCCTGGAACTTGCCTTTGACGAGATACAAGGATGGTTCGTTCGAGATTGACTATCAGAAGTGCGGAAATATTACCCGAATTTCGCGGAGGATGTCAGATTACCATTTTGGTAATAAGCACGGCGACTGGTGGTGCGAAGCGAGGAGGATCGATGAGGAAGGTAAGTGCAAATCAACGATCGACGGAAAGTCGTTCTTGGGATACAACGTCGGCGGGTTTACGGCCCACTCGGTTTACACTCTCACGGATGGTGGCCGCAGACATCACATCCCATCGTGTCAAAAATGTTCCTCGTATGATCGGAACGGAAAGTTAGTTGGTTTACAAGGTTCCTTGAGCCGAGTACACGTTTTGAAGCGCGCGATTACGGAAGTAGAGACGAACCCCGAGGGAAGCGAAGAAAACAAGAAACGCGTCAAGACAATTCTAGAAAAGAACTTGGAAGTTGCGAGAGAAAGGAATATTCGCAAAAATGAAGATAGAAAAGGTGACTGCGTTTTCTCTGGCGCTTTTCCCGACGGCATCGACATCGAGGAGTGGCCGGTGGAGTGCCCTGGTTTACAGCACGCCGCACTCGTTACTCTCAAACATGTGGCGGAGAAAGATATGTCCGAAGACAGCGAGCACTTTGCCATCGTCAAGAAGGTGGTGGATAAAGTTCCGGACGCGAAGTGTTGTCGAAAGTGCAGACTCGTTCTCTCTGAGCAAGTGGCGCAAGTGGCAGCAGCTCCGAATAAAACGTGCGGGAGATGTAAAGAAACGAAAAGTACCAGATGGTACAAATCGAAGAAGGATGCGTCCAAAGATCTTTGCAAGAATTGCTACGATAAAGAGCTCGCGGAGCTGGCGAATAAAACGTGCGGGGAATGTAGCGCAACG
>Ga0209335_10001795_pt1 | contig 24168 bp, 23 predicted proteins | sample COG_09_FD_184753 | JGI IMG/M metagenome (GOLD analysis project Ga0209335, IMG submission 184753) | Pelagic Microbial community sample from North Sea - COGITO 998_met_09 (SPAdes) (version 2) | ecosystem: Environmental > Aquatic > Marine > Neritic zone/Coastal water | place: Helgoland, sampling...
TTCAAAGATAACGCACTATCTAGCCTATAAGCATAATCATTATTTAAATATTGAGTTGTCCACTTTCCTGTTTTTTTGAATGCATAACTATTAAAGTTGTATTTAATATCTTTAATAAAAGAATAACTTGATCCTAGCAAAATTAGGAAAAAGCAAATAAAATATACATTTTTATTTAAATAAAAAATCATATTTTTAGTTTTTTCTACTTTTAAAATCAAAAAGATAAACAAAGTTAAAATGAAAATGATTAAACTTATTATGAGTGATTTTTTAGTAAAAATAAGTAGAAAAAATAAACCAGTAATTAAAAAAATTTTGATACAAATATCTTTTTTTAGGTTTAAAATTTTCTTAAATACTAATAACCAAAAAAAAGTTTCATATAGTTCAAGTGCCCTAGGCATACCAATTATTATAACTCTAGGATCAGGTAAAAAAATACCTATATATTCAACATAAATAATATTGAATACAAATAATCCAGAAGAAACTAATAAAATAACATAATTAAATTTTTTAAGTCCCTCTTCTTTTTGATTTAAAAAAAAGAAAATGAAGAATGATATAAATAATGAAATGTTTTTATAAATCGGTTGAAATTTAAATGACCCTTCGATACCATCTCTTTCAACTGCGATTTCAAAAAGATATTTTTTTATTTCAAAGGATCCTATCAAGCTTTCTTTGCCCGCCAAATACAACAAACAAAGTAGGGGAAGAATCATAATAAATAATTTTTTTCTTAAATTATTATTTACCGAAAGAAATAAAAAGAAAATTGGAACTAAGACCCAGCCAACTTTTACATGAAATAATAATGTTAAACTTAAACTTAATATTGCAAGAAAAATTTTTTTTTCTAATAGTAAATAAACACTCAATAAACAAAAAGTCTTAGCAAAATATGTTGGAGAGTTAGTATGTGAAATAATCCAACTTCCTCTGTTTGCTTCTATAAAGAAATTATCACAAACTATTAGAACAATACTTATTAGTAAAATATCACTTAAAATTTTAATATTTAAATGCTTCTTTATTATTTGAAATATAATAAAGCCATTAAAAATTGAAAAATTTAGGTGAATAAAAAATCCAACAAAATCATTTTCAAAATTTATTTTTGTAAATTTTAAAATTGGATACAGTATACTTGTTTTTATACTTAAGGAATTTTGAAGATATAAATCGTTTAAAAAAAAATCATATGCATAAAATTTAAGATTATACATAAATAAAGAATGAAAACTTCCATTATACCGGACAAAAATATACTGAAGAACAATTATTATAAATAAAGATGTATAAATAGTATTTTTATTCTTGATCATTACAAATTATTATATATTTAAACATGTTTAAATCATATATTAAATTATTATGGACATTTGTATAGTCACTGGATCAAGTGGTCTAATAGGATCTGAGTCAGCTAAGTTTTTTTCATCAAAAAATTTTAAAATTATTGGAATTGACAATAACTTAAGAAAATTTTTTTTTGGAAAAAATGGTGATACTTCTTGGGTGAAAAAAAAAATGACTCGTGAATTGAAAAATTATTCTCATTTTAATTACGATATAACTGACAAAAAGAATATTTCAAAAGTTTTTAATAAATATTCAAGCGACATTAAGTTGATTATCCATTGTGCTGCTCAACCGTCACATGATTGGGCCTATAAAGATCCAATGTTGGATTTTAAAACAAATGCAGAAGGAACTTTAAATCTTCTTGAAAACTTTAAAAAATATTGTCCCAAGGCAGTATTTATTAATTTATCAACAAATAAAGTTTATGGTGATAACCCAAACAAATTAATTTTTATTGAAAAAAAAACTAGATTTGAGTTATCTAGGAAGCACAAATATTTTAAAGGTATTGATGAAAAAATGGATATTCAAAATTGTATTCATAGTTTGTTTGGTGTTTCGAAATTATCAGCAGATTTAATGGTTCAAGAGTATGGTAAAAATTTTAAACTAAAAACCGTATCATTTAGAGCGGGGTGTTTGACTGGGCCAATGCATAGTGGGGCAGAGCTGCATGGATTCTTATCTTTTTTAGCTAAACAAATAAATAACAAAAAAAAATATAATATATTTGGTTATAATGGGAAACAGGTAAGAGATAATCTACATTCTTACGATTTGGTAAATGCATTTTGGAACTTTTATAAAAAACCAGGGATAGGTGAAATATATAATATTGGTGGATCAAGAAAGTCAAATTGCTCTGTACTTGAAGCAATAAAAATTATAGAAAATTTAATTGGAAAAAAAGCAAATTTTAAAATTTTAAATGGAAATAGAGTAGGAGATCATAAGTGGTGGATATCAGACATTAAAAAATTCAAAACAAAATATCCAAATTGGAGTATTAAATATGATGTACCTAAAATTATTAAAGATATTCTGGATAATCAATAATTAAACATTATTTTATGATTTTATTTGAAAAAGATAAAAAGAGTTTTCTTAGAAATGAATGGGAAAAAATTATTATAAAACAAATTGATTTTAATGAATTAAAAAGTGATAAAAAAAAAATTATCCTTAAAGATAAGTCAGATATTGAAAACTTTATAAAAAAAGATTGGAAATTAAATCTCGAATTAGAAAAAATAATTATACTGCCTCCACTAAATAATTTTTATGATGTTGTAAAATTTATAAAAAAAATAGAGGAAATAACAAATGATGAAGTTGTTTTAGTGGTAAATTATTTTTCTAAATCCTGGCTTCCAATATTTAAAATTTTTTCCAAATCAGGATTTATCAAAAATTACGAACAATCTTTATTTTTTTCAGAAAATATTTTTAATTTATTTTTAGATGCTTCAAATTTTGAAATTTCAAAAAAAATTAAGAGTATTTCGATGCCAGTAAAAATTCCATTCTTTTCAAATTTAATAAATATTTTATTTTCCTTATTACCATTTTTGTCATTTTTTAGTTTCTCAAAAATTTATTATTTAAGGAAAAAAAAAGTTACTCAAAGAGATCATTTAATGTCAATAATTATCCCATGCAAGAATGAAGAGGGAAATATCCAGGACATAATTAAAGATAATTTTAAAGATAAATTAACTTTTCAATATGAGGTAATTTTTGTAGATGATTGCAGTACAGACAAAACTTTATTAGCAATGGAAGAGGAAAAAAAAAATAATAGTGACATTAAAATAAAGATTGCTAATGGCATTGGAAAAGGAAAATCACGAGCAGTAGATGTTGGTGTTAAAAATTCATCAGGCGATTATTGTATAATTTTAGATGCTGACATAACAGTCAAAGTAGAGGATCTTGATTTATTTTATCATGCTATTAAAAATAATAACGCTGATTTAATCAACGGAAGTAGATTGATTTATAAAGTTGAAAGGAAGTCAATGCGTATACTAAACTATTTTGGAAATGTCTTTTTTTCCATTATTGTAAGCTATATATCTGAAAAATATGTTTCAGATGTTTTATGTGGCACAAAGTGTTTTAAAAGAAAAAGCTGGAATAAGTATGAAGATTTTAGACAAAAATATCAATTAAATGATATTTGGGGTGATTTTAATATTATTTTTGCCTCATCTTTTATTGGTGAAAAAATTATTGACCTTCCTGTTAGGTATTATGAGCGTGTTCAAGGTGTTAGTAAGATGGGAAAAAGATTTTTTAATTTTTTAAACATGACGAAAGTGTGTCTAAAAGTTTTTATATGTTTTAAATTAAAAAATAAGCTGATATAATTATTAATCATGCAGAACTTTCAAAAATTTTTACACCATTATAGTGATTATTTTTTTAAAAAAAGTTTTAAGCATTTAGTACTTCATGTTACAAATCATTGTAATTTTAGGTGTGCACATTGTTTTGTTGATTTTACAAACTCGCCCAAAGACCTTAAATTAGAAGATTATAAAAAAATTTCTGAGAATATAAATGATTTATTTTGGTTGGACATTGCAGGTGGAGAACCTTTTTTAAAAAAAAATTTATATGAAATTGTAAATTTGTTTAAAACACAAATAGTAACCATTCCTACAAATGGCTGGTTAAAACAAAATATTCTTGATCAAATCGAACTAATGAACAAAGACTGTGAGATTGTAATAAATTTAAGTCTTGATGGATTGGAAGAAAATCACAACATAATCAGAAAAAATAAACAAAGTTGGGAAAAAGTTTGGGATACATTTGAGTCACTTAAAAAAATTAAAAATATTAAGATAAGATTTATTTCAGTAATTCATCAAGATAATTATCATGAAATAATTGAATTAATGAAACTAGTTCAAAAAAGAGGTGCTGATTTTCACTCTGTTATTTTGTTGCGTGGAGATCCGCTGGACCCTAAGATTAAATTACCAAGCTTTGATATACTGGAAAAAATTTCAAAAGATATATTTAATATATTGGAGAATTATGATTATGGAACAGGAAACGTATCAGCTAAAATTTTAAGAAATTACCACAGATATATGTGGAAAGCGTCTATCGAAACATTGAAACAAAAAACTCAGATAGTTCCATGCTTGGCTGGACAAAGCCACTTAGTTGTTTGGGGTAATGGAGATGTCTCTTCTTGTGAGATGCTACCTTCTGTAGGAAATGTAGGGCAAAACGAAATCAATGAAATTACAAATAGCGATAAATTTAAACAACAAGTAAAAAGTATTGTTAATAAAGAGTGCCATTGCACACATAATTGTGCTTTAATTACATCAATTCTATTTAATCCAAAAAAATGGCCAAACTTGATTTATCAAAAAAAACCATAAAGAAAAAATTATTATTATGTATTTTGTATCATAATAAAAATATTAATTTAAACAAACTTTTAGATAAAATACAATTGGATCTTGTTGATCAAGTTTTAATAATTAATGATGGAGTCGATTATTTTTTTAAAAAAAAAGGCTACAAGAAAATTAAGTTTATTAATCAAGCCAAAAAAGATTTTTCAATATCAATTAATAGAAATATAGCCTTAAAGTATGCTGAAAAAAAAAATTTTGAACTAATACTATTTTTAGACTCAGATATAATTCCTTTAAAAAAATTAATTGAAAATCACTTAAATGCGCATAAAAAAAATCCAAATATAATTGCGATTGGTGGCCCAGTAATACCTTCGTTTACTAAAAGCAATATAAATTTTTGGGAATTTTTAGATGGAAGATTGTCATGGTTCACTTCAATTAATGAAAATTTTTCTTATTATGTGGAATGGCCATATCATTTACCAACATGCAACCTTAGTTTACAAGTCAGTAAATTGTTTAAGAAAAAAATTAAGTTTAATGAAAATATTAGAACTGGAGAAGATGCTAATTTATTTTCTCAAATTAGAAATAAAGGAGCTAAAGCCTTTTTTGATAAAAATTGTAAAGTTAAACATGACGATAGAAAAAACTTTTTAAGTTTTATCAATCATCACATACAGTGGGGAAGACATCAATATTATAACTTGTTTAAAATTTATGATAACAAATTAGCTAAATCTTTATTTATGATTTTTTACCCTTTAATTTATCCAGTTCTAGTATTATTACAAACTTTTTTTGTAATCAAAAGATGGTGCTCAAAAAATATTCTATATATTTTTTTATTTCCATTATTTTTTTTAGTTTTTTCTATTAAGTCTTTAGCAACTTATCATGAGGGCTATAATGATTTTTTTAAATGATAAACTGTTATATAAGGGTGTAATTTTAAATAAGATAAAATTTTGCTTAAACCAAAAATCTTGAGAATTTTAGATCGATTGTATTCAGCTTGGAACATAAGCTTCTCAGTAGAGACAATTTTAAATTCATTTTGTATCATAATTTTTTCTAGTTCATAATTAAAACGTCTAAATCCATGATGATTTTTTTGAACTTTTACTTTTTTTCTTTTTATAATTTTTAGACAATATTTAATCAAGTTTTCAAATGGTAATATGAAATTATCTAAAAAATTTATAAATAAACTATCCTTACTCCTGAAAAATAAGTAAAAATTCCCATTATCATTTATAGTTTTTTTTACATTTTTAAAAAAAATATTTAATTCCTCATCATTAAATAGATATATTATGCCTGGTGCAAAAGCATTGTCATACTTTGTATCAATTACAAATTCTTTTGAAATAATATCTGCGATAATATAGTTAATCTTTTTATTATACATTTTATATTCACTGTTTATATCTGATGCAGTAATTTCAAATTTTTTTGATAAGTGGTACTCTAAATGGCCCCATCCACTTCCGATAGATAAGTTTCTGCCATATAATTTTTGATAAAGATTATCATATATATATTTAGAAAAATCTTTATTAAAAAAATTAAATTCAAAAAGTTTATTAAGTTCAGAATTATTTTTTTTAATTTGATGTGAGGTATAATCCAAAGCAGAAGTAAATTTTTTTACATCAGCATCTTCTAAAGTATATTTGTACCAAGTTCTCAATTATTTTTTCTTCTTTTTAAAATATTTTTACTAAAAAAATAAAAATTGTTAAATTTGTGATTTATTATAAGTCTGTTTTCTTCTTTGCTTATTACGTAAAATCCACCTTCATTTAATCCAAAAGTAAATCCAGCAGGATATTCATCTACTACTCTTTCTTCTATAACCCCATTGTGAGCTGCAATAATTGTATTTTTACCTTTTTCATATGGAACATTGAGTAAAATATTTCTTACGTTTTTGTAATGAAAGTCTTCTGTTTCATCCCAAGGGCCATAATGAACAAGTTCATTTTTAATAATATCTATTTTACCTAAAGCCAACAAAACTGTTTGTCTTGCTCTACAACTAGGACTTGACACCACTGCTTTTATATTCAAATTAATTTTTTTAAAATACTCACCCATCATTTTTGCTTGCTCAATACCTCTAGTAGATAAGCAAACTGCTTTCGCAAAAGAAGAATTTTCAGCTAATATATTATTTTCAAGTTCAACAGCATCATAAAATTTTACATCTAGCCACTTCTCTCTTTCTGCGTGTCTAAAAACTAAAATATATCCTGGATTATTAATTATGTTATTAAACCATTTTTTATCTTCTTGCGCATAATTTGTATTTGTAGCAGTTCTCTTTAATTTAACAAAAATTTTTTCTTTATTTTCATATAAGAAAACAAAAGATGAAAAAGTAATAATTAAAATACAAAAATACAAAACAATTTTTTCAATTAATAATAAATAGTTCTTCATTAGAAAAGTATTATAAATTCATATCATCTTTTTGGAAATTTCATAATTTTATTTTTTAGAATTATTTTAAACTATTGATATTTATTACTAAAAAATTATAGGTGTTTATTTGTAAGAAATTAAACAGTGCCAATGATCCCCATCATAGTTAAAAAAAAAGGGATACTTAAAAGAATAATATTTTGAAATCCATTCGCATTTTTCATAAAAAATTTTAGTTCCTTCACCCCACGGATAATCTGCAAAGTTAAGAATTTCACCTGCAGGCAATATTTTATGATGTCTATTACAAGTATAAAGGTATGATTTATTACTTTTTATAATATCAAAATAATTGTTAACATCTGAAAGTCTCATTTCTTGAAAAGAGGAGAAATTTACAAATAAATCAATTTTATTATTTTTTAAAATATGTGCATTATCAGGTGGGACTAGAAATAGTTTAATATTAGGTTTCACCAAATCTTCTGGTTTTTCAACAATCATTATATTTTCATCCTTTAGAATATTGTGTTTTTTTAATAATAAATAATCATGTATTAATACTTCACTAAGATTTATTGAATATATTTTTGCTTCTGGATAAATCGACAACATACCAGATAAAAAATTTATCTTTCCATCACCAATAACACATGCTGAATTAATTTTTTTACTTATGTTTTCTCTAATCTTTTTGAAAAAAAAAATGTGTTGAATATTATCAATATTTATTTCTCTATTTTGCTTCCTAAAAAAATCTTTATATTTTTTGTATTCTTTAGTATTAAATATCTGATTTCCATAAATTTTTTTTTGAAAAGCTCTATGAAAAAACCTTGATATAAAATTAGCTTTAGTAAAGGTTCCAAAACCTAAAAAATTTTTGGTATCCAAATATCTATTATTATCAAGTCTATTAATCCAAAAAGAGGATTTATACTTGTTTGATTTATCTAAATAATAGTTTAATTTTTGTAGAATACTCACGTAGAATCAATATATACATTTTATTATTATAAAAAATATGAAATTTAACATTTTAATTACAGCCTTTCCTTTTGTTAATGAATATAAAAGACTACGCAAACTTTTTATTAATAGTAATTTTAATATAAAAGTTGTTAAAACGACACAATCGCTTAAAGAAAAAGACCTTTTAAAATTAGTTGAAAATATAGATGGAATACTGTGTGGAGATGATGAGATTAATGAAAAAGTTCTTAAAAAGGCAAATAAACTAAAAGTATTATCTAAGTGGGGAACAGGCATAGACTCAATTGATTTAGAAGCTTGTAAAAAACTCAATATAAAAGTGTACAATACACCGGGCGCTTTCACTGAAAGTGTTGCAACTCAAGCTTTGGCTTTAATATTAAATTTTAATAGAAAAATTTTACAAAATCACAATAACATACAAAAAGGGATCTGGAATAAGCTTGAAGGTTTAACTTTGGTAAAAAAAAATATAGGTATAATTGGGTTAGGTAACATAGGTTTAAGAATAGCTGAATTGTTAGTTCCTTTTAATAGCAAGGTATTTGGAAATGATATAAAAAAAATTAGTAAAAAAAAATTAAAGAAGTTTAAAATAAGCTTTAAAAGCAAAAATTTTATTTATCAAAAATCAGATATAATAATTTTAGCAACCGATTTAAATGATACGACTAAACATTTAATTAATTCAAAGTTATCTAAATTAATTAAGAGCAAACCACTTATTGTAAATATTGCAAGAGGACCAATAATAGAAGAAAAAGCTCTAATTTTTTTATTACAAAAAAAAATTATTAAAGGAGCTTGTCTAGATGTTTTTGAATATGAACCACTTACAAAAAAGTCAAAATTAACAAAATTTAACAATGTAATACTAACAAGTCATAATGCTTTCAACACTAAAGATGAAGTAAATAAAGTTCATTTAAATACTTATAAAAACTTAATCAGTGGTTTGAAAAAGTGAAAAATTTTAAAAAAAAATTAAAAATTTATAAAAATAAAAAGATATTAATTACAGGACATACAGGTTTTAAAGGTAGTTGGCTTAGTTTTTGGCTTAATTCCTTAGGTGCAAAAGTTTATGGAATATCAGAAAGTATACCTACAACACCTTCATTTTTTAAAGTATGTGGTGTGGATAAATTATCCAAAAACTATTTTTTTAATATTAGTAATAAATTAAAAGTAGAAAAAACAATATTAGAGATTAAGCCAGATTTTATTTTTCACCTCGCAGCACAATCTTTAGTAAGTAAATCCTATTTGAACCCCGATAAAACTTGGGAGACTAATTTGATTGGTACAAAAAATATTTTGGAAGCTTTACTAAATTATAAAAGAAAATGCTCAGTAGTTATTGTTACAAGTGATAAATGCTATAAGAATGTCGAGACCCATAGGCCGTATACTGAAGAAGATACCTTGGGAGGTGATGATCCTTATAGCGCTTCTAAAGCTGGAGCTGAAATTTTATTTAATAGTTACTTTTTAAGCTTTTTTAAAAATAAAAAAAATATCAATCTTGCAACAGCAAGAGCAGGTAATGTAATTGGGGGTGGAGATTGGGCTCAGGATAGGCTTATTCCAGACTGTATTAAGCTTTGGAGTAAAAATAAAAGGGCTCTTATCAGAAGCCCTAAAGCCACCAGACCCTGGCAACACGTACTAGAAGCATTATCTGGTTATTTACTACTTGGATATAATTTAAATAAGAACAGAAAAATTTCTGGAGAATCTTTTAATTTTGGCCCAGATTTAAGAAAATCATTTAATGTAATTAAGATACTACAGTTGTCCCAAAAATATTGGATTAATGGAAAATGGATTATTAAAAAAAATACAAAAAAATTTAAAGAAGCAAAATTATTAAGTTTAAACTCCAAAAAATCTAGAAGAGTGCTTAATTGGAAAATAAAGATAAGTATTAATGAAGTTATAGAGTTAGTTATTTTGTGGTACCAAGAATATTATTTTAATAGGAAGGAATTAGTAAAACTTACAAAAAAACAATTAAACTTTTTTGAAAACCTTATATGAAAGTTGTAATTTTAGCTGGTGGTTTTGGTACAAGATTATCTGAATATACAAGGTTAATTCCAAAGCCGATGGTAATAGTTGGTGGTAAACCAATTTTATATCATATTATGAAGCACTATTATAATTATGGATTTAAAGAATTTTTAATTGCATCTGGGTATAAAAAAAAAATTATTAAAGATTTTTTTGATAAAAATAAATTTAAATGGAAAGTTAAAGTAATCGACACAGGACAAAAAACTATGACTGGGGGCAGAATTAAAAGATTAGAAAAGTTTTTAAATAAAGAGGATTTTCTAGTAACCTACGGAGATGGTTTATCCAATGTAAATTTAAAAAAATTAGTTTCATTTCACAAAAAAAATAAAAAAATAGTTACCTTAACTGCTGTAAGACCACCTGCAAGATTTGGAACAATTAAAATTTCTTCTAAATTTGTAAAATATTTTAAAGAAAAATCATCAATTGATGAAGGATGGATCAATGGAGGTTTTTTTGTAATGAGCCCAAAAATTTTTGACTACATAAAATCTGACAATACATATCTTGAGAGGAAACCATTTGAGGAATTATCAAAAAAAAAACAATTACTTGCTTTCAAACATAAAGGTAAATGGTTTTGTATGGATACTAAAAGAGATAGAGACAATTTAAACAATCTGTTTAAATTAAAAAAAATAGTTTTTTAAATTGAAAAAAAAAATTCTTATCACAGGTGGCACGGGTTTTTTAGGTTCACATTATCTTAAATTTTTAAAAAAAAAAAAAGTTTTTTCACTTTTTTCTTTATCAAGGAATTACCCCAGTTTAAAAAAAAAAGTTAAAGGTGTTAGATATCTAAAATGTGATTTAGCAATCGAAAAAGATTTAAAAAAAATATCAAAAATTAAATTTGATTATATTGTAAATTTTGCAGGAAATATTAACCATAAAGAAAAAGTTAAGACTTTTAATTCACATTATAAAGGCGTTTTAAACTTAGTTAAGTCAATAAATAGAAAACATTTATTAAAATTTGTCCAAATTGGAAGCTCTGTAGAATATGGAAAAATTAATTCTCCTCATCATGAGTCAAAAAAAATACCTTTAACTAAAAAGATTCACTCAGTATATGGACAATCTAAACTTCTCACTACAATTTTTTTAATGAAAGAAAATATAAAAAATAATTTTCCATCAGTTATAATTAGACCATATTTAATATATGGTCCAAATCAAACTATAGATAGACTGATACCATTCACAATAGTTTCATGTTTGCGAAATAAAGAATTCCCTTGCTCAAGTGGAAACCAAATAAGAGATTTTTTATATGTATCTGATGCAATCAATTTTATATATAAAATTATGACTGGAAACGATGTAGGAAAAATTTTTAATTTAGGATCAGGCAAAAGAATAAAAGTACGAAATTTAATAAATAGCATAGTCAAACAATGTGAAGGAGGCAAACCTCTTTTTGGTAAATTAAAACTTAGAAAGGATGAATTAATTAATTTGTATCCCTCTATATCCCAAGCAAGATCAAAAAATTGGAAACCTTTAGTAAACTTAATGAAAGGTTTAAAAATAACAGTAAAACACTTTAAAAAAAATCTTAAAAATGAAAAATAATATCTATGTAATTACAAATGATAAAATTTCTGAGGATGATAAAGGAAATTTGTTTGGTCCCAATAACGATTTAGATAATATTTTAAATTCACTTAAATTAAAATTTGAAATCTTTTTGATTTCAAGAAAAATCAAAAAAAAAAATAAATTTCAAATTAAAAAAGTTAAAATATTCAGTAAAAAAAATTTTCAAAAGAATATGAAAATTTTTATGATTTCTTTAACACCTTATAACTTTATTTCATTATTTTTTTTAATTTATATTAAAAGAGCAAATATTAATGGACATATCTATTTGAGGAGCGATGGTTTTTTGGAATATAAGTATCGCTATTGGTGGTTTGGTTATTTTGCTTATTATTTAATGTTTAGTTTCGTCAAAAGAAAATTAGAGATCATAAGTTGCTCTGATAGTTTCACTAATATAAAATCAAAAGATATTGTTTATCCATCAGAAATAGATGATGAGTGGTTATTAAATAGAGAAGAAGCAGCCTTAGATAAAGTAAGATTTTTATATGTAGGTAGATTCACTTTTGATAAAGGAGGTTCTTTTTTAAGGAAATTATTTCTTGAAAAAAATTATAAAAATTTCAAGTTTGAAATTGCAGGAATAGAAAAAAAAACTTTTGGCAAAAATGAAAATTCAGGTTTTAATTTTTATGGCGTTGTAAGTGAAAAAAAAGAAATGATAAGAATTTATGATAAATGCAATATTTTTTTATTACCATCTTTAATTGAAGGATTCCCCAAAGTCATAAACGAAAGTCTCGCAAGATTGCGTCCAGTTATTATATTTAATGAAATAAATTATGTTATGAATAGTAGAGAGGGTGTATTTGAATGCAAAAGAGATATTCAAGAATTATTCAAAACTTCAGAATATATTATAAAAAATTATAAAGAAATTCAAAAAAGAATTTTAGGAGACAAACATTACACTAAAAAGGAATTTCAAGAAAAAATTTTAGAGATAGTTCAATGATTTAATCTTTTTGATCCATAAACGCTTGGTATCTTAAAATTATTCTATAATTTTGACTATATCAAATGCCTCAGCTTTTGGCACACCACAAATTCCACCTCTATATGTTTCAAGTGCATCAATATTTTTTAATGACCTTGGGTGAGGGTGTTTTCTTAATTCTTTTTTATAACAACTTAAAAGTCTTTTTTTCATTTTAGAAAATTTAGTAATATCAACAAATTTTTTTGGAAAAAATGGAGTGCTATAGGAGCTAGCCCAATCAGTTGATGATGGAACTTCATATGTAAAAAATTCTTTAATCATAAAATAATTATTTGGTCTACATGCTGTGAAAGTACTCTCAAAAGTAATTCTATGATCAATGTTATTATCACCAGGATGATTTGTGTATATTGCCTCTGGTTTTATAGACTTAATGATATTAAAAATTTTATTATTAATAAAATTATGTTTGTATTTATTTAATTCAAGATTCTCCAAACCTAAAAAATCTACTATTTTAAACCCTGCAAGTTTTGAGGCGCTAGTTGCCATCTTTTTTCTTTCATCGATATCTTGAATTTTTTTAGTTGATTTAGCATCGTATCGTCCACCAACACCATCAGAAATATATAAAACATAAACTTTGTTTCCCAATTTTATATTCTTTAAAATTGTTCCTCCACATCCTAAAACTTCATCATCTGGGTGAGCTGCTATAATTAATATTTCTTTCATAAAATTATTATGTTTTTAACAAAAGTCATTATATATACAATTAGATTATGAAAATAAATAATATCGTAAAAAAAAGAGCAATTTCATCTAATAATTTAAAGAATAGGCTTAACTTAAATAAAAAGCTTGGAAATGTAGATTTAACCCCTTGGCTTTTCAAAAGATATAAAATTAAAAAAAATAATTATATTTTAGAAATAGGATGTGGAATGGGTCAGCATGTTACAATTGAACAAAAAATTGTTGGTGCAAAGGGCATGATTGTTGCAACAGATATTTCTCAAAAATCTTTGAATAAAATTAAAAAAGCTAAAAATGTAATTATTAAAAAAGTTTCAATGGAAAACTTACCAAAATATTTAAGTAAATTAAAAATGAAATTTGATAAGATAATATCAAGTTACGCTTTTTATTATGCTAAAAATCCAATAACTTTACTTAAAACATGCAGGAATTATTTAAAACCTGGTGGTATGTTTTTAATAACTGCCCCTTGCTATCCTCACACTCTTACTGAATTTGCAAAGAAAACAAAAACCTTACCTCATCAAGCAGAAAAATATATTGATTTTGGAAAAAAGAAATTAGAACCATTTATCAAAAAAAAATATAAAAAAAAAATTTATCAATTTAAAAATAGATTATTATTTAAAAACAAAAATGATCTTCTTAATTTCTACAGGTCTACTATATTTTATAATAAATCCAAAGAAGGTAATTTGACTAAAATGTTTGTTAAAAAAAATAGACTAGAAGTTATTAAAAGTGCAAAATTGTATGAATTTTACTAATGTTAATGGATAAGGTGACATTTTTTTTAATAGTATTTTTTTTTGTTGTAAATTTAATTTTGTTTATAAATTTTGAATTTTTTTCAAAAAAAATAAATGTTTTTGACGAACCAGATAATCATCTTAAAAATCATAAAAAAAAAACCTCTTTACTTGGAGGAACAATAATTTTTTTTAATATTATATTATTTTTTTCTATGAATTTATTATTCAATAATTCTTTAGTAGATTTTGAAAATAATAGAATAATTTCATTCTTATTTATAATTTTTTCATTTTATTCCATTGGTTTCTATGATGATCTTAAAAAAATTATTCCTAATATTAAACTTATTTTTATATTTTTTTCATCATACATAGCCATAATATACGATCCAGATTTAGCTTTGAATTTAATTAAAATATCATTTTTAGAAAAAGATTATTTTATGAATAAATTTTCTATTCCATTTACAGTATTATGTTTTGCGTTGTTAGCTAATGCTTTTAATATGTTTGATGGTATTGATTTACAATTAATACTGTTTTCTATTTATATTTTTTTAATATTTATATTCAAAGGTGTTTTGCCAATTTTTTCTATAATTATCACAATAACTTTAATTTTTATTCTCATTCTTAATTATAAAAATAAAATTTTTCTTGGTGATAGTGGTGCTTTTATATTAAGTGGAATTATTGGCTTTATCTTAATTGATCAGTACCAAAATGAGGAGAATTTTTTTTCTAGTGATGAGATTTTTGTAATTTTAATGGTTCCAGGTATTGATATGCTAAGGTTGTTTATTTCTAGAATTTATAAAAAACAAAATCCATTTTTTGGAGATTTAAATCATCTTCACCACATACTAAAAAAAAAATTTAAAGGTGTTATTAAGACTAATTTTATTTTAATGTTATTTTATTTAATTCCATTTATAGGTCTCATAGCAGGATTTGAGACATATTTTATTTTTGGAATTTATAGCTTGTTATATATATTGATAATTAAATATTCATTAAGTAATAAGAAAATATAAAGTATAAATTAAGTTGAAATGAAAGTAGATTTTTATAAACACCCATTATCTCCAAATAACCATTTAAGTTTTAAAAAAATTTTAGATGGTGACATAATTACTTCAGGTCCAGTAGGAGAATTGGTAGAAAAAAAACTCTCTGAATATTTAAATGTAAAAAATGTAATTTTAACAAGTAGCTGGACAAGTGGTGCAATAGCAACTTTATTATCTTTAAATCTTAAAAAAAATGATGAGGTTATATTGCCCTCAATGACGTTTGCTGCTACGGCAAATGTTGTTGAGTTGTTAGGTGCAAAACCAGTTTTTGTAGATATAGATAAGGATACAATACTTACAAGTTATGAAGAAGTGATTAAAAAAATCACAAAAAAAACTAAAGTAATTTTTCCAGTTCATCTATATGGAAATATGTTTGATACTAAAAAATTAAATATATTTATAAAAAAAAAAAAATTAAAAATTAATATAATTGAGGATAGTGCACATTCATTGGAGTCAAGTATTCAAGGTTATAAATCTGGTAAATGGTCAAAAGCTGCTGTATTTTCTTTCTATGCAACAAAAAATATCACATGTGGAGAAGGTGGCGCGGTAATTACCAATGACAAAAAACTTGCAATAAAAATTAAAAAATTAAAAAATTTTGGTTTAACGCAAACAGCTTTAGAGAAATATAAATCAAAAAAACACAATGAGGTCGATATGAAGGACCTTGGAATAAAAGCTAATCTCTCGGATTTATTATCTTTTTTGTTACTTCCTCAAATTAAAAATATAAAAAAAAACTTATTATTACGTAAAAAAATTTATAACAGATATTTAAATTTACTAAAAAATACAAATCTTAAAATACCCAAAATACCACTTAAATGTTTATCAGCATTTCATATTTTTGTAATTGGAGTTGAAAAAAGAAAAAGAAATAAAATTTTAAATTATTTAAAAAAAAAAAATATAGGTTGTTCGATACACTATAAGCCACTTCATAAAATGACTTACTATAAAAAAAAATATAAATTAAAAGATAAAAATTTTCCAAATTCTACGGAATGGGGTGAGAGCTGTATAACATTACCATTCCATCTGAAACTTTCTTTAAAAGAGCAAATGTATGTTGTTGAGACTTTAAAAGATGCAGTAAGAAAAATTAAATGAATTATCTAATAACAGGAGGAGCGGGATATATAGGTAGCTGTGTATCACAACTTTTAATAGATAAAGGTCATAAGGTTATAATTATAGATAATTTGTCAACAGGACTTAAAAAAAATATTCCCAAAAAAAGTAAATTTTATAATTTTGATATTCAAAATACCAAAAAACTCAAACAGTTATTAAATAATAACAAGGTTGATATGGTTATGCATTTTGCTGCATATATTAACAATGAAGAATCGATCAAAAAACCAAAAAAATATTTTCAAAATAATTACTTAAATGGAAAAATTTTTTTTTCTATGTGCATAAAAAGTGGAGTCAAAAAATTTATATACTCGTCTACAGCAGCCGTTTATGGAAATAAAACTAAAAAAGCAAGTGAATATGACTCGTTAAAACCAATGTCACCATATCCTAGATCAAAGTTAAAATTAGAAAAATATTTAGAAAAAAACCAAAAAAAAATAAGCTGTATAATTTTAAGATATTTCAACGTAGCTGGAGCTGATAAAAACCTTAGATGTGGTTTTAATATTAAAAAAGGATACAATCTAATACTTAATTTATGTAGGGCAGCAGTTAAAAATGAAAAACTAAGAATTAATGGTGACAATTATAAAACTAAAGATGGAACAACAATCAGAGACTTTATCCATGTAAGTGATTTGGCTGAAATTCATTATAAAGTTTCAAAGTTCATTAATAATAAAAAAATATTTTTTATTTTAAATTGTGGTTATGGATTTGGCTTTTCAGTACTTGAAATTTTAAAAGAATTTACAAGAGTATCAAAAAAAGAATTAAATCATTTTGTGGGTGAAAGAAGAAAAGGAGATATAGTTATCTCAATTGCTAATCCAAAAAAATTAAAAAAATTAATCAGTTGGAAACCAAAATATCAATCTCTAAACTTGTTAGTTACATCATCTTTAAAGTGGTACAAAAAATCATTAAGAGCTTAAAATATATTTTAATGTAAACTAGTTCGATTTTTTAAATATATCATTTAAAGATTGAATTAATCTTTTATTTTTATAATCATAATCAATAACACCATCTACATATTTCTTTTTTGCTTTAGACCATTCAGGTGAAGTTGATTTTAATAAAAAGTTTAAAACTTTTTGCATTTTTTCAGTTTTAATAGAGTCAGTCCAAAACAAACCAGACTTTCCAAAGTTTTTGGGCCAACCGTAATAATGTTGATTACCATTCTTAAATTTACTGACCGAATACCTGTTGTTAAAAAAGGCAACTTTTTTGCCTCTTGCTAAACACTCATAGCCAAGTGTGGAGTCAATTGTAACAAAAAAATCATAATTAGAAATTTTTTTGTATCCCTGAAATCTATTTTTTTTATTAATAAATTTAATTTTGTAGTTTAAAATTTCTTCATAATATTTTATTTCTTTAGAAACAAGATCACCCTCTTCATTTCTTAAAAAAATTTTCAATTCTTTATTATTTTTTTCACAAAATTTGTGTAAAAAATTAAGTACAATTTTATCTGACTTAATATAACTATCTTTTAATAATATCTTTCTTCTATTTTCTCCTTTTGCTGACCAATCATCAGGCCAATTCTTAAATTGAGAAATGTAAACAATTGTTTTTCTTTTATTATTAAATTTTTTTCTAAAAAAATTATTCTCAATTGAACCGATACTTAAATATTTAGATTTTATTCTTTTTGAGTATAGTGGCACAATTGAGTTACAATAAGTTACAAATAAATCACAAAGGCCTGTCTTTTTAGTCTTGGATTTTAAAAAAATATTTCCAAAATCCCAACCATTTCTATAATTGTTTTGAAAAATTATAACTTTTTTATCTGGAAAGTAATTTTTAAGTTTCCAAAAAAAATAAATTACATCGTTTGAGGTTATAATTATCTTTGGGTCAACAGAGTTTATATAGCTAATGATATAATGCTCTGATAATTTTAGAGAAAAATTAGATAGTTTATTTATTATAGCTATTAGAAATATTTGGACATTAATTTCAGATAATCTTGTTATAAGAAATGAAACTTTTTTTTTATTCAATATTAATAATAGTCTCTTACCAGTCAACTTATCAATAATTAAAATTTCATTTTTTTTTGGTCTTAAAAACTTTATTTTTATAAAAAAAATTAAATTTAATATATGCAGCATTATTTTCTTTTAATCCAAATTAAATTAGTTAAATTAAATTATATATATTCGTTATGTATACTAAATTTTCAAAACCACTTAATGATATTTTAAAAATTAAATCCTCTTTCTTTGTGGATAATGAAAAACTATTAAAAGAAAACGAAAAATTATTGAAGTTTTATAGACGCCAGCCAATCAGAAAAATATGTAAAAATTGCAGCTATAAGCTTCAAAATAAATATGATTTCATAACACATAATGTTAAATATAAAGTTTGTAAGAAATGCAGTCACTTAAATGGTAATTTTCAAGATACAAAAATATATTCCAATTATTGTTATAAGCCAAAGCACAATAACTATATTAAATTTTATTCAAAACTATATTCAGCAAGAGTAAAAAAAGTATATGCCCCTAAGGTTAATTTTCTATTAGATTTCATTAAAAAAAAAAAAATAAAAAAAATTTCAATTTTAGATGTGGGATGCGGGGCTGGACATTTCTTAAAATCACTTGAAAATAATAAAATTTTTGGAACTGGAATAGAAACTAATGATGAAATGGTTAATTTAGGTAATTCTAAGTTAAAAAAAAATATAATTATTTGTACAAATGAAGAGGAGAGTTTAAATCAAATTAGACATACAAAGGCAAACATTGTATCGATGATATCCGTCCTTGAACACCTGCATGATCCTAATAGTTTTTTAAGATCCATTAGTAAATCAAATATAAAATATTTTTATGCGTCTATCCCTATGGTTAGTTTGTCAGTTTTAATTGAAAATTTATTTCAAAATGTTTTTCCAAGGCATCTTGCTGCAACACACACTCATCTTTATACAGAGAAATCAATTAAGTATTTACTTTCAAAATTTGGCATGGAAATCGTTAGTGAGTGGTGGTTTGGTACTGACTTTTTAGACTTAAAGAGGAGTTTTGAAATAACTTCAAGAAAAAATAAGTTTAACGCACAATCTATCTTAAATTCAAGTATAATGGATAGTATTGACAGTTTTCAAAAAATCCTTGATGAAAAAAAGATTTGCTCAGAGCTTCATTTTATTGCAAGAGTAAATAAATAATATGGATATAACTTTAACAATACTAAATTTTAATAGGTCTAGATTTTTAGATAGGTCTTTAAGGTCTTGTTTAGATCAAGTTTTATCTAACAAAAAAATTGAAGTTATAGTTGTTGATGATGCATCAACAGATAATTCTCTTAAATATCTTAAAGGGTTTAAAAATTATATACGTGTATTTAAAAACAAAACTAATAGAGGAGCAGGCTTTTGTTCTAATTTAGCTGCTAGAAAGGCAAAGGGGAAATATTTTATAAGAGTTGATTCAGATGACTATCTAAATAAATATTCTGTTCAAGTAATGTCTGAAATCATGGACTACAATAAAGATTTAGCACTAGTATATTCTGACCATTTTAGGGTAGATGAATTTGGTTATAAACAAAAAATAGTAAAATTAGATAATAAAAAAAAAATTTTATCACATGGTGCGGGCATAATGTTTAGAACTGAAATGATTAAAAAGGTTGGAAATTATAATCCTAATTTAAGAGAAGCTGAGGATCATGATTTGTTAAACAGAATGATGAAAAAATATAAATCTTTTTATCTTCCAATTCCGTTGTATAGATATTATATCCATGGTAAAAATATTTCCTTCTCAGGTAACAGAAAAGATATTATTAAAAACTTAAAAAAATAAATAAATGAAAAATTTAAAAATTGGAAATATAAACATTAATAAAAATCAGTGTATTATAATTGCTGAAGCAGGCGTAAATCATAATTGCAACTTAAGAATGGCTGAAAGACTAATTAAAGAAGCTAAAAAAAATGGTGCAGATATAATAAAATTTCAAACATATAAAGCAGATAAGCTATCAGTTAGAAAAACGCCAAGATTCTGGAATTGGGATGGTGAATTAGTCAAAGAAGGCACTCAATATGATTCTTACAAAAGATTAGATGGTTTTAACGAACCTGAATATAAGATTTTAAAAAAATTATGTAAAAAATATCAAATTCAATTTATGTCGACACCTTTTGATAATGAGGCAGTTGATATGCTGGATAGAATAGGAGTGAGTGCGTTTAAAATAGCATCATGTGATATAACAAATTTTCCTTTACTTAAAAAAGTTGCTCAAAAGAAAAAACCAATGTTTGTATCTACGGGGGCATCAAATATAGAAGAGATTAAGAAAGCACTAAGCTATATTTCGCGTTTTAATAAAAAGATTTGTCTTATGCAATGTACGTTGAGCTATCCTACCAAACCAGAGGATGCAAATCTTTTAGCTCTTAATGATTTTAAAAAAAACTTTAAAAATGTATCATTAGGATTAAGCGACCATACATTGGGATATAAAATAGCTGCTGCGTCTGTTTTATTAGGTGTGAGAGCTATTGAAAAACATTATACATACAACAAAGGTTTAAAAAAATCTGCAGATCATTGGTTATCAATAAATTCATTAGAATTAAAAAAACTTAGAGAAGACGTTGATCTTTTAGTAAGTGCATGTGGGGATGGCAAAAAAAAAGTTTTAAAATGTGAGCATTTAACAAGAAAACTTGCCAGAAGAAGCTTGGTTGCAAAAAAATTTATTAAAAAAGGTGAAAGAATAACTGAAAATTCTTTAATTCCTAAAAGACCTGGAACAGGGATATCACCTGATCATATATCTTCTGTAATTGGAAAAAAGGCTAAGAGAAATATTCAAAAAGATACTTTATTGAAAGAAAGCCACTTTTAATATCTATAAATTCAAGATAAATTTTTTAAAATTTTTATTTTCTTTCTGAACTTTTTTTAAAGTTTTTAAATTGTCTAATTTAGTTAAAGATGGATATTTATCTTCTAAAACTTTCATTATCATTAAATCATCAATAGTATCAAGAGTGAAATACTTTGTATGATCAATATTCATAGTATTATTTCCCAACACTAATTTTTTTATTTTTTTATTTTTTCTTATTCCTAAAGTTACATGATTTTTTATATCTTCTGTTTTACCTTTTTCTTTAAGCAATGTTGTTGCTTTAATTAGCTCTCCTGCAAAATGAGACAAAGGTTTTATGTAACAGTAGTCATATTTTTTCTTTAAACCTTCTTTAATAACATGATCTAAGATTTTTGGTTGAGCCAAGTAATTATCTGATGTTAGTCTTAAAATATAATAATCTTGTAATTTCTCTTTATATATTAAGTTTTGAAATCTTTTTAAAACATTGTCTTCATCTCCAAAAAAAATATTTACGTTATTAATTAAAGCATATTTTTTTAAAAAAGAATTTTTTTTATAATTTCCACTTAAAATGTATATTTTTTTTTTAAATTTAACTCGTTTTGATATTTTTATAATTCTATCAATGATTGTTTGGTTAAAAAAACTAAATAATATTTTACCTTTTAATCTGGTTGAAAAAAGTCTAGCCTGAATGAAAATGGCAACTTTATTTACCATGAGGTAAAACCGCCGTCGACAACAACCTCAGCACCTGTCATATATGAGGAAGCGTCAGATATCATGAACAATACTGTTTCCATATAATCAGAAACATTAGACATTTTTCCAAGTGGAGTAAGCTTTTCATAATTTTTTATAAACTTAGATTTTTGTTTTAAATTTAATATTCCACCTGGGACAAGGATATTAGCTCTTAAACCTTTATCAGCATAATGACATGCCAAATATTTTGTAAAACCGATAATAGCAGATTTCGTAGTTGCGTATCCAATCGGTGAATTAATTCCCGAATTACCATATATAGATTTATTTGGAGAAACTTTTCCGTAAGTAGATGAAGTGTTCAATATAACAGATTTCTTATTTTTTAATAACATGGGTAAAAAACTTCTTGTTGTAAAAAATAAACCATTTAGATTTACATTTATAGTTTGCTTCCAGATACTAGTTGAGTAATTTTCAATTTTAGAAAAAAACCCGTGAAAAGGCTTTAGGTTTTTTGGATCTCCCTTGTAGTGAGAGTGATTTATTAATGCATGAATAGATTTAAATTTTTTATTTATTTTTTGCTTAGTTTCCTCAACATCAATTTCATTTGTAATATCACATTTATAAAAAGAATAATTTTTACTTTTTAACTTCCTTTTCTCAAAAATATCTAAGTTTAATACATTTGCACCTGCGCTAATTAAAATTTCACAAGTTTTAGCACCCAATTGCCCAGATCCACCAATTATGACAATATTTTTTTTTTTAAGTGTAAATTTTGAATAAAAATTCTTCATCATATTTTATAACATATAAGCTAAACTAATAAACTTTGAAATTATTATATATTGTTAATTATCTGATTTAATTTATTGAGATTACTGTTTTATTTTCAATAGATATTCGTGAATAGAAATTTTTGAAAAAAAAGAGTTTTTGTTTGCAAAAAGAACAAGAAAAGTTTATGAGAACTATCAAATATACTTTAAAACTATAGAGAAATTTTAAAATAAAAACTCGAAAAAATTATTTTTTATTAAAGGTAATTTTATAAATGAACTTTTAGTTTCAATAAAAAATGAATTTTCAAAATAATATACTAAAGTTTTTTTTTGGATATGGCCTATGTATCTTTCCACTATTGCTACTTATCGGCCCTCTTGTTGCAGAGATATTTTTAATTTTGTTAATAGCTTTTGCTTTTTATTATATTTTTAAATCAAACAAAGCTTACTTTTTTTTAAATAAATATTCAATTTTTTTTCTAATTTTTTATTTATCAACACTAATCTCAACTTTACATAATTTTTACAATTTTGATTATGCAAAATCTGGTATTTCATATTTTCGTATTCCTATGTTTTCTATAGCTATTTGGTACGTTCTTACAAGATATGATTTATTTTTTAAAAATAATATAAAAAATATAATAAATTTTTATATTATTTTTTTAACGATTATAATAATTGACTCATTAATCCAATATTGTTTTGGAAAAAATATATTAGGTTACAATGTAATTAGTAGTCGTATTTCTAGTTTTTTTGGCGAAGAACTTATCTTAGGTGGATTTTTACTAAGAACTTTACCATTTTTTTTGATCTGTATTATTTTGAATGATAAATTTTTCTATAAAAAATTAAATATTATTTATTGTTTAATTATATCGTTCACCTGTGTAATTATTTATTTAACTGGAGAAAGAACGTCCTTTTTTTTATTAATATTATTTTTTGTAATTATTTTTTTTTCAAATAGGTATTTAAGAAAATTTATTATTATTATTACAATTTTTTCTATATTCATCTTATTCACAATTTCTCAATTTAGATTATCTGATGAAATAAACCCTTCAAAAAGAATGTTTGTAAAAACTTATAATCAATTAATAGGAAAAGGTGAAGAAGAATATGGAAAGGACAAAAAAAAACTTTTTAATAAAATTTATATTTTTTCTCATGATCATCATGGTCATTATTTACTATCTTATAAAATTTTCAAAGATTTTCCTATATTAGGGACTGGTCCTAAAGGGTTTAGAT
>Ga0209335_10001807_pt1 | contig 24068 bp, 25 predicted proteins | sample COG_09_FD_184753 | JGI IMG/M metagenome (GOLD analysis project Ga0209335, IMG submission 184753) | Pelagic Microbial community sample from North Sea - COGITO 998_met_09 (SPAdes) (version 2) | ecosystem: Environmental > Aquatic > Marine > Neritic zone/Coastal water | place: Helgoland, sampling...
CAAAATCAATTTTTTCAAGATTTATTTCAAGATATGAAAGAAGTTAATGTTGAATCTGAAGATTCATTCTTAGAAAAATTTGATAATTTGGATGAAAGAGAAATATTAGAAGAAGAGAACAATAAGACTTTAGAAGAAGAGGTAGTTATTTCTGAAGATTTATCAAAATCTTCAGATGTAGAAAAAGATAAAAAGATTAAGCGCTTGAGTAGTTATGATATTAAAAACCAACTTCAAGTTAGTTTTTTCAAAAATATAGATGATTTAAAACGTGGTATTATAATAAAAGAAATTCTAGATAAGCCACGTGCATTAAGAAAAAATATATTTTAAGATGATTCTATATTAGATTAAATTTTTAATTAAACTTTTTACATTCTTTTTAAGTTCCTCTTCCGAACTATCATTATGAATTACAAAGTCAGCTAAGTTTACTTTTTCTTCTTCAGGCCACTGTAAATCAATACGTTTTAAGATCTCTTCGCGTGATAAAGTATTTCTGGCTAATGCTCTTTCTATTCTATTCTTTAAAAGAGCGGTCACAACAACTATATAGTCCATATGAACATCATAGCCAGATTCAAAGATAAGTGCTCCATCAACAATAAAAAGATCAACTTTAGCATCCTCAAAAACACGATTAAACTGATCATCAATTGAATTATATATATAAGGGTGTATTACAGAGTTTAATCTTTGTTGATGATCTTCATCTTGAAAAGCAATTCTTGCTAATTTAACTTTATTTATTTGACCTGATATATCAATTATATCAGTTCCAAACTCTGAAATAAGCTCATGCTGAACAGTCTCATTTGTGGCCAGTAATTTTTTTGCCTCTTTATCAGCGTTAATTACAAAAGAACCAAATGATTCAAAAAAATTACTAGCAGTACTTTTACCACTGCCAATACCTCCCGTTAGCCCTACTCTTAGCATGTTAATCTATAGTTTCTAAAATTCGTTTCGTTATCTCTGTAATATTACCAAGTCCATCAACATTTTTCAGTAATTTTTTTTCATTATAGTATTTTAACAAAGGGGCCGTCTGTTTCCAATATACTTTTTGTCGATGTCGTATAATTTTAGGGGACTCATCACTTCTACCTGAATCTTTCCCACGTATAATTAGTCTTTTGATTAGTTCTTCTTTATTAGCGCTCAAACTTATTACAATATTTAGTTGATGCTTCAATTGGAGAATTATTTTTTGGAAACCTTCTGCTTGATTTATGGTCCTGGGAAACCCATCTAATAAATAACCTTGTTGTACATCATTCTCTTTGAGTCGATCTTTAATTATATCTAACATTAAGTTATCTGGAATTAGATCCCCTTTATCAATATAGGTTTTAGCTTCAATTCCTACTGCAGATTTATCAAAAATTTCTTTTCTAAGAATTGCTCCTGTTGATAAATGTGTTATTTTATATTTTTCACAAATTTGTCCTGCTTGCGTTCCCTTACCAACGCCTGGTGGGCCTAAAAATATAAGTCGCATTATTATCCAAGTCCTTTTATGTTAGATTATTAAACCAGCAATAGTTGCTGTAAGCCAAGAGGCCAAGGCTCCACCAATCATTGCTTTTGTTACTAATTTTGATAAATCTTTTTTTCTTTCAGGGGCTATTCCTCCAATACCACCTAATTGAATACCTATTGAACCGAAGTTAGCAAAGCCACAAAGAGCATAGCTAGCAATAAGTGCACTTCTATCTGAAATTTGCCCAGTGGCGATAATATTTTTTAAATCACCAAACGCAATTAATTCTGTAAAAGCAATTTTCTTACCCATAAGTGTTCCAACTATTGCAGAATCCTCCCATGGAACACCCATTGTCCAAGCTAAAGGTTGAAATATTAAACCTAATATTTGATCAATAGATGTATTTCCAAAACTTAATAAATAGTTAAACATTGCTATAATAGAGATAAAGGCAACTAGCATACCAGCTACATTAGCTGCTAACTTTAAACCATCAGTCGCGCCACTAGCAATTGCTTCCATAGCATTGGAACTAGTTTTTTTAATATTTATATTAAGATCTCCCTGTGTTTTCGAACTCTCTAACTCTGGGTAAATAATTTTTGCTATAACTAATGAAGCTGGTGCAGACATTACAGAGGCAGCAAGAAGATGCCCTGCAATACCTGGAATATCCGTTAGCCATTGAACATATATTGCCAAGATTCCTCCGGCGACAGTTGCAAATCCACCCACCATAACTGCCATTAATTCAGATTTAGTCATAGTGCTAATAAAGGGTCTAACCATAAGAGGAGCTTCTGTTTGCCCAACAAAAATATTAGCAGATATACTTAGAGTTTCAGAGCCACTTGTTCCCATTGTCTTTTGCATAGCCTTAGCAATCCATTTTACGATGAACTGAATTATTCCAAAATGATAAAACAATGCCATTAAGCTTGAGAAAAAAATTATTGTAGGTAATGCACGAAAAGCAAAGTTTATTAACGCAACATGAAACCCAACATCAGAAATAAATGATCTAAAAAGAAAGTCTCCTCCAGCATCAGAAAAACTTATTAATTTAGATATAACTTTATCAAAAAACCCAAAAAGAGGTTTACCAATGGGTGTTTTTAAAATAAATAAAGCAAAAATTATTTGTAATCCCATTCCCCAAAAGACAATACGATAATTAATTTTTTTTGGATTATTAGACATTGCAAAAGCAATACCTAAAAGAACTATAATACCTATAATACCTATCATTTAATCTTCTTCTATATTAAAACAATTTCTACAACGTGCTTCGTAAACATCTGTTTCACCAATTAATACCTGCTCTAAATCTTTTATTAACCGTTGACTAAAAGATGCAGGGTTACCACATTTTACACAAATTGCACGGAGTTTATCAAGGTAATCTGATTCACACATTAAAGCAGGCATGGAGCCAAAAGGCTTACCTCTAAAATCTGTATCTAGCCCAGCAACGACAACACGCTTATTCTCTTTAGCAAGTGTTTTGCTCACCTTAACTAAGTCATCGCTAAAAAACTGAGCTTCATCTATTCCAATTACATCCATTTCTTTTGATAAATCAATAATTTCATTTATATCATTTACTACAACTGACTTCATTTTTGATTGATTATGAGAAACTATATGATTTGAACTATATCGATTATCAATATTGGGTTTGAAAATAATTGTATTCATTTTTGCAATTTCAGCTCGACGAACTCGTCGGATTAATTCTTCAGTTTTTCCACTGAACATGCTCCCGCAAATAACTTCTATCCATCCAGAATTTTTAGGTGTGAGAGTCATGTTATAATATCAGATTAATATTCTTTATCAAAGTATCAATAGCTTTTTTATTCTTAACTCCATCAGTTATAATCATATCCGCAAAATTTTTAGATGGTTCAACAAATTGTTCATACATAGGCTGAACTGTACTTTGATATTGATTGGTAACGGACATTAAAGTTCTGCCTCTTTTCTCAATATCTCTTGATAATCTGCGTTTAAATCGAATTTTATTGGGTACATCAATAAACACTTTTATATTCATTAATTTTCTTAGTGATTCAAAATAAAGAGTTAAAATACCCTCGATGACAATTATTTTAGAGGATTTAACGAATTGCTGTTGTTCACTCCTATTATGAGTAGAAAAATCATAAATAGGGATTTTAACTGGTTTCCCATTTAAAAGACTTACCAGCTGTTTATTAAAAAGTTCAATATCAATTGCATCTGGGTGGTCAAAATTTTGCTGATTACGTTTATCCATAGGTAGGTTAGAATTATCTTTATAATAGGAATCTTGTTGGATAACAATTAATCGATCGTTGTCAAATTCTTTAAGTAGATATTTAGCAATTGAAGTTTTTCCTGATCCTGTTCCTCCAGCAATTCCAATCAATATAGAAGAATAACTCATCCTAAATCATTGTTTCATAGTATTAAACCATTCAATGGAGTTAATCATGCAAGCAGCAGCAGCAGAGCCATGATCTCCTGCATATGAAGTGCTTTGAATATTTGTTGCACCATTTTCTTTCAAACCATCTACTCCAACTTTCATTAAAAAATGAAATACAGTTTCATCGTCAGCGCCATGCATAAAGTGGATTGGAGCATTAGGCTTCCAATTTCCATAGATAAAGCTGTTGTCTTTTAAATATTGTTTAAACTCTATTTCTCCATCTCCTAAAAAATCATCTAAAAATTTTTGATTAAGTAAAACAGATGCGGTATCGTTCAGCGCATCATTTATTTGCTCACCTGAATATTCACCATTATACATATTAAAAATAGCTTCTTTATATTTAGGATTAACCCAACGATTCAAAGCATCGTAATCACCGGTGTCTAAGATATAACCCCATAGAGCAAAACCTAGATAGTAAGGTTGAGAATATACCCCATTACTAAAAATTTTACGGGCCATCTGATCAAGAGCATAAGGACCTGCGAGTGGAGCATTTGCAGTAATTGTAAACTCATCTTTATGTTTTTCATCAACCATTTGATGGAAAGCCATTGTTCCGTAACCTCCAGCTGAATAGCCTGTAGTAAATAGTTGATCATTTAACTTAATATCATTTTCGCATGCAAACTCTTTTGACGCTCTTACTAAATCTACCCCTGCCGTTGCTATACCTTTTTTATTAGCATAAGAAGCTTGACTATATGATATCCCATATCCAATTCCATCAGCATATATAGAAAAATAGCCTTGCATAGATCCTAAAATACTTTGTGGTGAAACATTTGGGCTTACTGAAGCTACCGCATCACGTTTTGTAATTGTATAATGAGCAGTTTTTAATGTTGGTAAAGCTATCTCATTACTAACTTGAGGTACATATATTGCGCCAGATAATTCAATCGGTGTACCATCTGTATCTATTGATTCATATACTATCCTGTAGACTTTTACATTATTTTTAATTTCGAATTGACTCGCATCAAAACCATAATAATCTTCAATTAAAATTTTAAAAGCGCCCTCTGTATATTCTACTGCTAATTCAGAAGAAATTAAATTGCCCCTTCCTTCATACAAATCACAGGTTTCATTATTATTTTCTTCACACGACAACCCCAAAATTATAGTTATTACAACAAAAAATATTTTTTTTAACATAGTATTAATAGCATCCCCCAATGTGTTTTATCTAATGAGTTTAAAAACTTGATGTAACATGATACCAGTAATAAATCCACCCACATGGGCAAACCATGCTACACCTCCTGTTATATCTAAACCAAGTGATCCCAACCCGCTTGTTAGTTGATTAAAGAACCAAAATCCAAGAACAATAATTGCAGGCACTCTTATAGTTGTGAAAAAAATTATAATAAAAACAAAAACATGTACTCGAGCTTTAGGGAAGCGGATCATATATAGCCCCAAGACTCCAGCAATAGCGCCGGATGCTCCAACCATTGGAATTTCAGATCCAGGATTCATGAGCACTTGGCATAATGCTGCAAAAAAACCGCAAAGAAAATAAAAAAGAATGTATCTAACATGCCCAAGAGTACTTTCAACATTATCTCCAAAAATCCAAAGAAACCACATATTGCCTAAAATATGAGCAATTCCACCATGAAGAAACATGGATGTAAGTGTAGTCAATATTGAAAATTGAACAGGAATAAGACCATATGTATAAAGTAAAATAGCTTCAGCTTCAGGGTCTTTAACCCCAGTTGTAAATTGAAAAATAAAAATTAATATATTTATTCCAATGATACTGTAGTTTACATAAGGGATAAGGACTTTTGGATTATCATCTTTATAAGGAAAAAACATTAATAAACTTTAAACTTAATTTTTTGATTTACTTCATTCCCTGCTCGATCTTTAGCTTTAAATTGAAGGGAATGTTCTCCAATAAGTAATGGTTGCTCTAGTTCATATGAAATAATTTTCAACTTCGGTTGATAAGCAAAAATTAATGGTTGGTTATCTAGGATTAATTCAAATGAGCTTTCTGAAGGATCAAAGCCTGATAGGAAATCATCAATTTTAATTTTGAATTGGTTGAGTTCCAAAGAAGGATAATTACCATTGTTTCCAGGATGAATGGATTTTATTACAGGTGCAATAATATCTTCAATAATTGTAACCGCATCAAGTTGATTTATCTCACCTGTTAAAACTTGGCGTTCTCTATTATTTTTAGTGTTAATGAATGACCATCCTTCTTTTTGATCATAAAAATAAAGATGTATTTTATTGCGGTCTTTGTATTTAGATGGATAGCGAATAGCAATATTAATTGAACTTAACAAAGGTTGTTGATAAGGCTGTAGTTGATAAACGCGTGATAGGTGATTACCCTTTTTGACAGGTGCATACTTATGAACAGCTTCAACCCACATTAGTGAACTCCTACTAATGGAGTTTTTTTTGCTTCGCATGGAAAATAAGCCATCTTTAGAAATAGTGGTAATTGAAGAGCCCGGGTGAGCAACTGTATAGGGAAACTCAAATCGTATTTGACGTTCGATATTTCCATTGAGGATAGCTTCAATTTCATTTACTTTATTAAATATAATTGGAGATAATGGCTTTGTTAAGAATACTGATGGTTGAATTTGATTTAGTTTAATTGTTTCATATTTATATTCTCCTTTTAGTCTTAGCGATAATTCAGCATTCACAATTTTTTCAGGTTGAATTTGAATGTATATACCAGCATCAGTATAAGAAATGTCCATATCAACGTTTATATTTAAATAATCATCATAATTTTTACTATCTACCCAATGGAAGGGTCGAGATAAAGTACCCAACGTATTCTCACCTATAAATTGGATTGCTCGTCGGTTAGTTTGGCTTTTTAAAACAGTAATAATTTTCCCTTCTTCTATAGATTCAGAAGATTGGATGGACAATTTTGCGTCTGCATATCCGTAAGGTGTAAATGAATAAGCCACTACCGATTTAATTGGCAGTGAAACACTTTTTGACTGGACTAAGAAAGAAATAAGGTCTTCTGTCTCTCCAAGTGGGTTAACGGTGATATCAAAAGGCGCCATATTGAGAACGGTTCCACGGACAATACGTAAGTTTCTTAAGTGGTCCAATATATGAATTTTAATATCATGATGGCCTGGAGTGAGATCTAATATTCCGTTGGTTGAATCTGAATGTATAGGAACATTTGGATCTGTTTCATTATGATATAGCTTTACGAAGTCTCCTAAGTTTAAACGCGCATTTCTATAATCTTTAATAAAGTTAGCAGTGGTCAGCCAATCATAGTCAAGGCGCTCAAATTGTAGTGAATGATGAAGAATCTCATCAATATAAACTTCAATTCGGTGAGGTTGATAAATATTGTTGGAGCCTTGTCTTTTATCATATGTTTTAAGAGAAATTCCAAGCACACCAAAAATATTAATAGTATCAGGAAATTCATATTCTCCTTTTTTATTTCGAAATAATGGAAAGTTTTGAGGCAATTGATTCCCATTTATCCAACTTTTGGAATTTAGAGGAATAAATGATATTTCTTCTGCTATTGGAGCTAATCGGTCTGCTTGATTTAGCCCATTAGTAAGTGGATTTAAGGTTTGTCCATTTTTATTTCTAAGCTCGAAGTGGAGATGAGGGCCAAATGAAAATCCTGTATTTCCTGAATAACCAATTATATCGCCTTTTTCAAACTTGAATTCTTCAGGTGATAAAAATATATTAGTCATATAAGACTGTTTTTGTTCTTGTTCTAGCTTTAGTCTCTCCTCAAGTTGGGGAATAAATTTACTTAAGTGAGCGTATACTGCAGTTTGGCCATTATCTAGAGTTAAGTATAGCGCACGACCAAAACCAGAGTAATTAGTAACAATTCGAGAAATATAACTACTAGATATAGCATACACAGGATGCCCAACTGTTCCTTTTGTTTTTATATCTAATCCAAGGTGATAGCCAGTAGTTCTAAATTCACCAAAGTTAGATGATAAATGTTTTCCCGTATTAGTTGGCCAGGTATAATCTTGGGCCATAACGATTGAAAATATCAGTGTTAGCTTAGTAAACAGTCTCATAATCTTAGGCGTTAATTTATCCCAATTAGGTAATTTAAAGATAGGGGATTGAAATAAAAAAGCCTCACTAATAGTGAGGCTTATTTTATACTCAATCAATAAGTGGAGGCTTATGATTTTTGAATTTTATTTATATACTACTTTAAATCATTTTAGTTCCATTATATAAATCTCTAATTAAAATAATTCAAAACACTTGAATTATAATAATTTTTTAGCTTAAAATACTTACGAGTAACTTACGAGTATTTATTATATTAGAATGAAAACACACTTATCATTTAAACAGCGACGATTTTTAGATTTTATTCAAGATTATAATGTTAACTACAACCAAGCGCCATCTTATGAAGAAATTATGAAAGGACTGGGCTTTGGATCTTTAGGAACGGTTCATTGGTATGTAAAAGTACTAACTCAAAATGGCCATTTAAATCGATCCAAAGGACCTAACGGCAAACGAGCTTTAGCTCTATCTTCAGAAAATAATGTTAAACTAGATCAACTACCTTTGTTGGGTTTAATTGCGGCAGGAGAACCAATTGAAGCACTAGAAAATGCGCAAACTATATCTGTTCCAGCACCTTTTATTCACCCAGATAATTTTGTTTTAAAGGTAAAAGGGGATTCGATGATAGGAGATCATATTGATGATGGAGATTATATTGTTGTTCGAAAATCGATGGAAGCTCAACCAGGTCAGATTGTAGTGGCTCTTATTAATGACGAAGCAACTCTAAAAAGGTATCAACCAATGAATGGTCGAATTGAGTTACATCCTAGAAACCCAGCTTATCCTATCATTAAAGTTTCAAGCAAAGATCGATTCCAAATAAATGGAGTCCTTCTTTATTCTTTTCGAGAATATTAAGCCAGACGGATCTTTTAAATACGTAATATGAAATACAGGGGGAAAGCGACGCTTCAATTTCATGCTATTTCAAAGTGTGCACCATTCAAAATTCCTTTAATGAATTCGACAGTCACAGCAGGGTTTCCCTCACCTGCGGATGATCATCTTGACCTACCAATTGATTTAAATGAATATTTAGTTAAGCATCCTGCTGCTACTTTTTATGTGCGTGTGCAAGGAGATTCAATGGAAGATTCAGATATCCACGAAGGAGATTTATTAATAGTCGATAGGGCTAAGTCATATAAAATGGGAAGTATAGTTTTAGGAGTGCTTGATGGTGAATTCACAGTTAAAAAATTAATGAAAAAGAATGGATTACTATATCTTTTGTCAAGTAATAAAGCTTATAAACCTATTAAAGTTGAATCAGATGCAGATTTTAAAGTATGGGGCGTCGTGACTTATATTATTCACGGGCCGCTCTAGTTATGTTTGCTTTAGTCGATTGTAACAACTTTTATGTATCATGTGAACGTCTATTCAGCCCAAAATTAGAAAAACGTCCAGCGGTAGTCCTTTCTAATAATGATGGTTGTGTTATTGCAAGGTCAAATGAATCAAAAGCTTTAGGCATTTTAATGGGAGAGCCTGCGTTTAAGAATAAAAATCTTTACAAAAAATATAAGGTTGCTATCTTATCGTCTAACTTTGCGTTGTACGGTGACATGTCTCAAAGAGTAATGTCGGTTCTCTCTCAGTACAGTTCGTCTTTAGAAATATATTCTATTGATGAAGCTTTTATAGATTTAACAGGTATACCTGCGGATAAATTATTATCAGAGATAAAATATTTAAAAGTTACGGTAGAGCGATGGACAGGTATTCCTGTATCAATTGGTGTGGGACCAACAAAAACATTAGCTAAAGTTGCAAATCATATAGCTAAATACTCCACCGGTGTTGAAGTATTAATTGATTCGATTGATATTAAAAATTCTCTTAAAAATCTTAAAGTAGAAGATATTTGGGGTGTAGGTAGACGTCTTAAAAAAATATTGAATAGTTTCGGGATAAAAAATGCTTTAGAATTGAGGAACCAAAACGAATTATGGGTTCAAAAGTATATGACAATAGTAGGTAGGCGTCTACAATTAGAGCTTAAAGGAACTATTTGTTATGAACTAGAAACCAACCCAACCAATAAAAAACAAATTTGCACCTCTCGCTCTTTTGGCCACCTAGTTCAAGAATTAAGCAAGCTCGAAGAAGCTGCTTCTATGTATGCTACACGTTGCGCAGAAAAACTTCGTTATCAACATTCCTGCGCTTCAGTTATTAGGGTCTTTATTCAAACAAATAACTTTCGTAAACAATTGCCTCAGTATCGAAATATAAGTTTTATAAAACTACCCATCCCCACAAATAGCACTTTACATATAACTAAAGCAGCTTTATTAGGTCTTAGAACCATATTTAAGTTGGGATATCGTTACCATAAACTTGGGGTAATTATAGAAAACATAGTACCAGATACAAATATCCAAGCTCATTTATTTGAGCGTGATAATGATAAAGTCCAAAAGTCTCTTATGCTTGCAATGGATAAGGTAAACAGCATTAATGGCCAAGATACCGTTAAAATTGCTAGTCAAGGTTTTCACCAACCTTGGAAAATGCGTCAAGTTCGAGTCTCACCTTGTTATACAACGCGTTGGAATGATTTTATAACTGTAAAACTATAAATTTTCAATTGTAATTTTAGTGGTCACCATGTTTAAAATTATATTATTCGAACCAGAAATTCCACCAAATACGGGCAATATAATGCGCTTATCTGCAAACACTGGTTTTGATTTACATTTAGTGAAACCACTTGGATTTTCGGTGGATGACAAAAGTCTAAAACGTGCAGGTATGGACTATATAAAAAGAACTCATTTCAAAGTTTGGGAATCTTTAGATGAATGTCTAAATAATATATCAGTAAGCGCTATTTATTCAGTGACCACTAAAGGGAAAATTCGTTATACAGATATAAATTTCAAAAAAGGAGATACTTTTATCTTTGGACCTGAAAGTCGCGGATTACCAAGAGAGATTAGAGAAAAGTATGAATCAATTTATATGCCAATGCAAAGTAAAGGGAGAAGTTTAAATTTAGCAAATGCAGTTGCCGTAATTACATATGAAGCTTGGCGACAACTAGGCTTTAACTAACATAATTTGCTATATCATCTCCAATAGCAATATAAAGACCAATAACCCCAGCGCCAATAATTACAATTTTATATATAAGTTATTTAGATAGTTTTTTTAATAGAGCCCCAGTAAAAATTCCAGTAGTATGACCGTCTTTCCAAAATGGTCTTAATCCATAGTAACCAACAGGCTGAAGACCACTAATTTGAAAACTGGAAGGATTTAGAGTTTGTTCAGGACCTTTATATAAATTTCCTAAAGCATCCGTTTCTCCTTCACAAGAAGCACAAGGGCATCTTTGTCTTAGGAGATCTAAAGATACCATAGCTTCAGTACCATCAGAAAAAGATACAATTAATAAATCATTTACAATCTCATAATTTTTGATACCAAGACCATCAGTCATTCAATAATTCCTTAATTTTAGTACCCTAATTTGAATTAATTTAAAGATATGAGTAAATCCTTTTATCATTTTGTAGTTTTAAATATGAAAAAATCAAAACTTAATCAATTCATCATCTTATTTCTTTTATTTGGGGTAGTTTTTGGGCAGAAAGACCGCCCACGAGATTTAGGCCTTCATATAGGGTTATTTAAAACTGGTAACTGGAATGCAATAACTGATGTAAAAGGGGTGGAAGTAGGTCATAAAACACTTATCTATGGAGATAGTGTTCGTACTGGGGTGACGATTATAAAACCACATGATGGTAACTTATTTAAAGATAAAGTGATGGGCGCTGTCTATGTAACCAATGGTTTTGGTAAAGCAATTGGTTTTACACAGGTAGAAGAATTAGGTACAATTGAAACGCCAATTGGCCTTACAAATACATTGAATATTTTTATGGTAGCAAATTCAATTGTGGATTATATGATTGAAACAAACCCTGAAATACGATCTGTTAATCCAGTGGTAGGAGAGACAAATGATAGTGGATTAAATGATATTCAAGGTCGTCATGTAACAAAAGAGCATGTTTTTACGGCAATAAAAAATACAAAGTCAGGCCCTGTTACTGAAGGTTCTGTTGGAGCTGGTACAGGAACAAGAACCTTAGGTTTTAAGGGAGGAATTGGAACTTCTTCAAGGGTTTTACCGAAAGAATCTGGAGGTTTTACCGTTGGTGTTTTAGTTCAAACTAATTTTGGAGGATCACTTATGATCAATGGTGCACCCATAGGTAGAGAGTTATCAAAATCGCCTTTTGCTTCAAGTATTCCATATGATGAAGATGAAGGTTCTTGCATGATAGTCATTGCTACAAATGCACCCTTATCAAATAGAAATTTAAAACGAATGGCTAAAAGAGTTGACCATGCTTTTGGTCGAGTTGGAGCTTATTCCTCTAATGGAAGTGGAGATTATGTAATAATATTTTCTACTGCAAACATATCCTCCAGTAATCAAAAGATAGTAATACGTGAAGAACTAAAGAATCGTTATATGAATGGTTTATTTGCAGCAACGGTGGAAGCAACTGAAGAAGCTATAATTAATTCCTTATTTATGGCAGAAACAGTTAATAGTCGATATGGAAAAATGGAATCGTTACCGGTTAATAAAACAATTAAAATTTTAAAAAAATATAAAGCACTAAACTGGAATGAAAAACTATATCCATGGAAAAAGTAGCTGTTAATCAATTTGTAAAAAGACAAGTAGAAGGTTCAGGAAAAACTTTCTCAAGAACTTTATCATTTGAAGAAATTGCAGTTGATGCTCAAGAACAAATGAATAATGGGGATTTTTTAGATGGATATCGTGATGGTGTCCGAATAGTTAGAGGTAGTCAGAAATATACTAATTATTTCATTTGCCCCTATGTCAAAATAGATGAAAATACTGAATTAATATCTAAAGTTGTTAAAAGGCAAGCAGGTGAAATGCCCTATATTCAAACAAGAGCAAAAAGTGGTAATCTTTTAAAAGCAGGTTATATTGAATATATTTTATATAGACATGATGTTTTGTTAGAAAATAATGAACAATCAACAAATGTTGATTGGGAGTTAATAAGTATTAATGCGGTTCCAGAAGGACTTAAAAAAATGCCAATGGGGTTTTTTACAATGATGCGTAATCAATTAGAGCTCCCTGGTGGAACTAAAGCTAAATATAGTTCTGAGGAATGGGCAGAATCAGTAAAGTTTTGGCAACAATTCGCAGCTTTAGAAGATTAATTAATAATAATAAAAAAGCCCTACATCACTATAGGGCTTTTTTATATCAATACTATAAACTAATTAGATTAGAATCTAACTGAGAGTCCCATATTCATATATCTAGGTGTACCAAAGAAAATTTCAGCACTATCTGCATCATGATCTTTGTCCCAACTATTATATTGACTATTATCAGTAGCATCTTGAATAAAGAGTGCGTCTGTTAAATTGAAAATATGTGCAAATAATTGGATATTTGTTCCAGCTACCTGCATAGGCAAGTTGTAGTAAGCATGAAGATCAATTTTACTATAACTAGGTGCCATCCATACTTGTTCTCTATCAGCTGTTCCACCATCTATTTCACGATCACCAGGACTCCAATCTGCGTAGTTCTTATCATAATAGTTCATTACGCCCTGAATACTTAGCCCAGGAAGTGGTGTAGCGGTAGCACCCACAACAAGACCGGTTTGAGGCATGTCTCCAACCCAGAGGTCTTTCAATGCATAAGAATATTTAGTTTGAGTTGTTGTCTCTTCACTGTAATCAGTATAAATACCGCTTGCATCATCAGCAAACTTCCAGGTACCAAATGAAGCTGCAAAATCAAGTCTTAACATATCTATTAATTGTGCAGAACCTTCAATTTCAATACCAGTATGACTTTGATCAACACCGGTTAAGAAAATAACATCAGTATCACCACTTGATCCCTGACCAGTAGTAACGCTTTTTGTTAGGTTTCTATCTTTCCATTGAGTGTTGTAGTAATTTGCTTTTACTGCATATTTTGGAGAATTATAGTTTAGTCCAAACTCCATGCTATTAAATGTTTCATTTACAGGATTTGAGGCTACTGTACCATCATAGTAAATAACATTGTCTAAGATTGGTGGTTTCTCAACAATACCATAGTTTCCAAATACAGAAATGCTCTCACTCAGATCATACATGATACCACCTTTTATCTGCATTGTAGAAATGGCATCTGCTGTAATTTTCTTTTGAAATGTAGTAAACATATCTTGATAAGAATATGCGATACTAGATTGCCCAATCATTCCATAAGCGTTAATTGGACCAGAAACATAATTACCTTGAGCATAAAAACCTAGCCAGTCAACGGTAGTATTGTTATGATAAGCAACAATGTCTCCAAGGCCTTTCATTTGACTTGCAGGAGTTTTATCATTATCGTTGCCAGTATAAACAAAGTAATCGCCACCAAGTAGGTCGCGAACTTCACGAGCATGTTCAATACCCGCAGTACGCCAGTCAATGCCTACTTGAGTTTTTAAGCTACTATTAACATCAATATTTAACTTTGAGATAACTCCATAAGTATCTTGACGATTAATACTATTTCTTAAAATACCTTTTGATCTATTTTTTGTAGGATCGTAAGCAGTATCTACATTATTAGAGTTGGCTGCAATTGCACCATCCCAATTCCAAGTCCATGGTGAACTTGCATACCACTTATTGCCTTCAACTGCAGGACTACGGAATGAACTACCATAAGTACCAGTACCACCACCTGAGCCACCTGACCAATAAGCAACAGTAGAGAGTCTCATGTTATCATTTACTGTAAAAAAGTGATTCATGTTAACTAATGGTTTATGAAAAAAGTTTTCTCTTTCATTTAAAAAGCCAGAGTTATACCTATCTGTTTTTCTTGCTCCATACATATACCAGTATTGTTTACCTTTATATGATGAATTAATAGGAGCCCAGTTTTGGCTAAAATTCCGATCACCATTACCAAATTTTTCTAGGGCATCTTGATCGTAATCTGATTGTTCTTTAGCAAACTTCACACCTTCTTCACCATATGCAGCCATATTTTGGCGATATAGATTTTGACCATGTCTTTGAGGTGCGCCAATTGCATAAAGTTCTAATCTGTTTCCTTTATTAATCGCGTAACTCGCTCCGAAATAATAAGCCCAAGCATCTGTCCAGTTACCATCCATAATACCATCGCCTGTTTTACGAACAAGTGTTGCGCTAAAGGCCATTTTATCATTGATAAGTCCAGTATTATAGTTTGCTGTAGTTTTTAAAAAACCACCTGCACCAAACTCTTGTTTGAATTTACCACCACGGGTAAGGGATGTTGGATCAGTAATAATATTCATGGTTCCGCCAATGGAAGGGGTAGCTAAATTTACGGCAGAAAGACCACGTTGCATTTGGATAGAGGATGTAGCATCTCCTACACCATCCCAGTTAGACCAATAGACCCAACCATTTTCCATATCATTTTGTGGTACTCCATTGATCATTACAGCAATATTTCTTTGATTAAATCCTCGAACATTTATTCGAGCATCACCAGCGCCACCACCTTGTTGAGTTGCATAAACACTAGGGGTAGTATTTAATATCATTGGAATATCTTGTGAGCCTAATCTTGCTTCAACATCTGCTTTTGTAATATTTGTATATGCAACAGGTGTCTTATCGCTCGCGCGAGAAGCTAAAATTTCTACAGCTGATAATTCTAAAGCTGAAACGCTGAGTGAAAAGTTAACAGTAGCGTCAGCACTAACATTTACACTTTGACTTCCATCAGCATAGCCAATTACAGAAGCAGTGATAGTATAAGATCCAGCAGGAACGTTTGAGATAGAATATGAACCATCTGCTGTTGCTGCAGCACCCATACTTGTGCCTGTTACTACTACATTTGCACCAGCTAGAGCTTCACCAGTTGAAGCATCTGTAACTGTTCCAGAAACAGTATTCTGCGCAAACAAGAACATAGGTAGAAAGGCAATGAACAGAACTTGTGAGAATTTTCTCATGTCGCTCTCCTTGATTGTGTTTGATTTGAATTGATTTGTTCGAGGATTCTCATAAATAAAAGTTATTTAGAAAATTTAAAGTAAGATTTTTCGAAGGTTTTTTTAATGAACAAACTTATTAACCTTAAATATGATGTTAGAAATTCACTTTATTCACCTATTAAGTTCAAGTAAAAAACGAGTATAAACAAAATTTTAACAATTTATTAAAATAAAGTAAGATTTTTCGAATTATCCAGTGGTAAAATATATTCAGGTCGATTGTTTTTTGGTGAATTAACCATTCTTGAAACTTCATGAAAATTTAAAGTTTGATCATATGGTTTAAGCACATTAATAGCATCCGCAATGGTAGTGTTACGAACCTTTAGCCAAGGATCAAGTGATTTAGAATTTAAGATAACTGGCATGCGATGATGAACTTCTTCTACGGATGAATTTGGCTTAGTGGTTATGATCGTATAGCTGAAAATATTTTCACCAGTAGGTTTCTTCCAAATATCCCATAGCCCGGCCATTGGAAGAAGATTATTCTCTGGATGATAAATATAATATGGGATTGATCTCCCGGAGGTTCTCTTCCATTCAAAATATCCATCTGATATGACTACACACCTTCTTGATGGAACTAAATTCTGAAATGAAGGTTTTTGTAAAAGTGTTTCACTTCGAGCATTTATTAGTTTAGAACCAATTGAAAGATCGGTTGCCCAATTTGGTATTAGGCCCCATCGCATTAACTTAGCATGGCGTACTACTTTATCAATAATTACTGGAGAGTACTGGGATGGAGCAATATTATAGCGTGGTTGATATAAATCTGAATCTTTCCATTCTTCAATATTCATTTCTTCTATAATTGACTCAATGCTCCTTGAAAGTGTTTTTCTACCGCACATGATAGAATTTAAGATAGATTAAAGAAAGAAATACAATTATCAAAATTTTACAGTTTTACACGATATTTTTTAAAAATGTAAAAAAAGCCTTCGTAATTAAAGGCTTTTTTTATAAAACGTATGCTCTCTTTAGTGTGGGCCCACCGGGATTCGAACCTGGAACCTACGCATTATGAGTGCGGTGCTCTAACCGTTGAGCTATGGGCCCAAAATGTTGGCAAACTTAAGATGATTTTATGAATTTTTGAACATCTTCTAGAATCAAATCAAATTTTTTAGTATCAGTAAAAATATTAAACTGATCAGTTTTAATTATCATAACTTTAATATCTTTTATATTTTTTATCCAATTATCATATTTAATATTTAATTGATGAATATATTCAGGGTTAATTTTATTTTCATATTCACGCCCTCTTAAATGAATACGTGCTAATAATGTATCAGTAGAAGCCTTTAAATAAATAATTAGATCAGGTTTCTTTAAATAGCTAGTCATAATATTAAAAAGATCTTTATATGTTTTATAATCTCGATCTTTTAATTGGCCCATTTCATTAAGATTTTTTGCAAATATTTCAGAATCTTCATAAATAGTTCTATCTTGAATAGCACCTCTTTTTGAAGATAAAATATCTCTTTGGGCTTCAAATCTTTTTTGAAGAAAATATATTTGGAGATTAAAACTCCATCGATTCATATCAGTATAAAAGTCATTAAGATAAGGGTTATTTGAAACAGACTCATAAATTGGTGTCCAGTTAAGGGCAACAGCTATTTTTTCTGTAAAGGTTGTTTTGCCTACACCAATATTTCCAGCTAAACCAATAAATGGATGTTCTATCATTTCTTATAAACGTTCCATGTTGATTCTATAAGTGTTTTTAAATCGGAATGTTTTGGTCTCCAATTAAGTGCATCAAAAGCTAAATCTGAACCTGCATATAATTCAGCTGGGTCTCCAGGTCGTCTTTCTACTATTTCATAATTGATTTCTTTACCAGTTACTTTATTTGTCATTTTAATAACATCCAGAACTGAATATTTTTTACCTGTTGAAAGGTTTACTTTAAGATTATTATTATTTAAAAAGGCAAGAGCTTTAACGTGAGCTTTAGCTAAATCTGAAACATGAATATAATCACGAAGCCCAGTTCCATCATGAGTATTATAATCATTACCAAAGACTTGCATTTTATTTCTCATACCGGATGCAACTTCCATTGTAATAGGAATTAGATTTGCTGGATTTTTTTCTAAAAAATTTAAACGATTATTTATATCGTAACCTGCTGCATTAAAATATCTTAAAGCTGCAAACTTTAAACCTTTAAGGTCACTATACCATTGCATAATTTTTTCAATCTCAAGCTTGGTGAATCCATAGTAATTTATAGGTGCTAATGGATGATTTTCATCTACTGGTAAATATTTTGGGTATCCATAAACGGCAGCTGTAGATGAGAAAACAAATTTGTTTATTTTATGCTTTATGATACCATTAAGCAAATTAATTGAACCTATTAAATTATTATGTGAATATTTAGCAGGCTCTAGCATGGATTCACCCGCAGCTTTGAAGGCAGCTAAATGTATTACAGCATCTACGTTTTTTAGTCCTAGTTCAATATCGGAATTATTTAGTGTTGATCCTTTAATAAATTTTGCTCGACTATCTACAGCATCTTTATTTCCAGAAGATAGATCATCTAAAACTATAACTTCAAATTCATTCTCACATAGTTCTAAAACTACATGTGAACCTATATAACCAGCTCCTCCTGTTACTAAAACTCTCAATTTACTATACCTTTTTTGATTATTCGGCGTTCGATTACTTCTCCTTTACTATTAAGCTGAGATATTGCAATCTCTGATTTTTTTAGATATTCATAAGTGACAGCATTTTTCATAATTTGATTTTGGTTGAAATAAGTAATTCGAGTTGGTTTTTTATTTTTATTGAAACGAACTTTATGACTACCTACTAATGAAGAATCTGAATGAAAGTAACTGGACTCAAGAATTTTTTTATTAGATTTAAATTTGTAAAAGTAATAAAGATTTTCAAACTCATCTAAGATGTGAACAGATTTAGTTATGCCCATCGTATTAAATTTATATCTAGCAATCCATCCAGGTTTTATCGTACTCAGGTCTGGCGCAAATAACTCTTTATTCAATTGAAATAAATTTCGTTCATAGTAAAATTTAATATCATATTGTGAGGATTCACCATTTTCATCCCAGTGCATAATAAAAGTATATAAAATTTTACCATTTTTATTAAAATAATCTACATTGTTAACTAGACCTTTTTCATCAAGAGTCGCAATGTAATGCTGTTTTCCAAGAGCTTCTTTTTTTGTTATTCCATTTAGCAATTCTTGAGTTTTTGGATTCCATTTTCTATAGTAAAGCTTAAGCTTATCGGAAGGTTTGAACCTTTTTCTTTTACCTTTGTCCCAGTTTGCTGGAATAAACTCAATATATTTTAATTCACCTGAAGTGTAATATACTGCTCTAAAGTGAGCAGTATTTTCTTTTACTTTATTTTTAGGTTTGCCTTTAAGAATATTAGCACGCATTAAATCTGTAGAAAAAACTTTAACAATAGAGTCTGCTTGAGAAAATAGTTTAATCGGAGAAAAAACAAATATGAAAAAAATAATTTTCATTTACATAATACCCCATGACAAGAGACCTAATGAAATAAAAACCATTAATAATCCTATCCAGCGACTACTAGAAAGTTTATTTTCATACGCCAGAGCCTCAGCTTCAATTGATCTATAGCTTAAGACAATTCGTACAGTTTTACCTTCCTCAACTAAAATATCTTGACGTGCAAGTTGAATCATATCTTTCATTTTTTTATTTTGCGATATAGATTGAGTGTTTAAAAGCATATTGGGCGGGAAATAGCTGACTTGATGCCAGCCTGGAGCTACTTGAACAGGGTCCTTAATAGGTGAAGCGCCAACTTGGATACCATTTAAAAAAATTGGAATCCCATCTGTATCACAAAAAATATGTAAGGCTGTAATTGGAGTTGGTTTTTCATTCCAGTTAATTTCTTGAGAAAAGATTGAGGAGAAAAATAATATAATTATAAAATTATGCATGAAGTTCTTTTTGTTTTTCAACAATTTCTTTTATTAACTTTGTAGTATCTTGATTTTTAGATTCCATTTCTCTAATTTTTATTCGCATTTGATCAATTTTCTTTTCTATAGATAATTTCTTTAGAGTTTTTAAACAATCTTCTGCCATTTGAATAATAGAGCTTGTATCATCTTCATCCATAAGCGTCTTTGAAATAAGTTCACGCTCTTCTGATGAATTAAAAGTAGAAATAATTTCTAGAGGACTAGCCTCTTTTGTAGTTAATAATGTTTCCACTAATTTATTTAATTTAGGATTTTTAATTTGATTGATTTTCAAGTTTTTTTTAATAAATGTGCGCGCATCTTCATCATTGCTAACTAATACTTTAATTATTCCTAGCTCTGCTTTTTCATGAGTACTATTGAACAAAGTATCTCTGGACTTATCTTCATCTTCAGAATAATTATAATTTCTTTTTTTCATTTGAAGTGTCAGCTTTTGTAAAACTTCATTCTCTTCAATTCTATCAACTAACGCAAGTTTTTTAACAAAATCTTGTCTTATTAAAGGGTCTTGAACTTCAGAAACTTCTTTTAAAATTTCATCCATTATTGCACTTCTTTCAGAGGGAGACTTCTTAGTATAGTTACATGATTTAAGGTGAAACTTTAAAAGTTCAAGTGATTTATTAATCCCATTAGAAACAAATTCATTTTTCCCATCTCTATTAATCCAATCATCGGGATCTAATCCATCTGGTATCACTATTACCTTTGAATCAATGCCACCTTTTAATAAAGAATATCCTGCTTTTCTAGCAGCATTTTTACCAGCGAGGTCACCATCATAACAAAGATAAACTTTAGATGTAAAACGTCTTATTTGATTAACGTGTCGTTCAGTAAATGCAGTTCCTGATACAGCAACAACATTTTTAACCCCAGCCTGGTATAGTTGAATTAGGTCAGTATATCCCTCAACAAGAATTGCTGACTCTTTTTTTCTAATTGCCTCACGGGTTATATCAAGACCGTAAAAAACTTCACTTTTTTTATAAAGTGGAGTTTCGGGTGAATTCATATATTTTGCAGGGTCATCTTTTTCAAATATTCTTCCACCAAATGCAATTATTTTTCCAGCGGTATTTGATATAGGGAACATTATTCTAGAGCGAAACCTATCATAAGTTTTAGATTTAGAAAATCCAAAAAGCCCTGATTTTTCCATAATCTCTTTATCATAGTTTTTTGATTTAATTGAATTAAATAAATAAGAGGACTCCTCAGGAACAAATCCTATTTTGAATAGTTTTAATGAATCTTCATTTAATCCTCTATTTAATAAATATTCTTTTGCTTTTTGTCCGCGATCTGAAAATAAAGTTTCATGAAAAAGTTCAGTTGCTAATTTATGAATTTCATAAAGTTTGCCAAAAAATTCATTTGAATCATCACCAGAATTTTGAACTTCAATCCCAAGCTTTTTTCCTAATTGAGTCACGGCTTCAACAAAGCTGATTTTTTCAACTTCCATTATAAAATTGAGCGCGCTTCCACCATTACCACATCCAAAGCAATGATAAATACCTTTATCGGGAGCCACACTAAAAGATGGTGTTTTTTCATTGTGAAAAGGGCACAACCCAAAAAAATTACGACCTCTTTTTGTTAGATCTACATGGTGAGAAACAACATCAACGATATCTGCACTATCTCGAATTCTATCTATTGTATCCTGAGGAATTCTAGCCACTATCACTATCCATTTTTTTTAAATAATCTAAGATTGTTTTTTCTCCTTTTTCGACAGGATCACTAAAATTGAAAGTTAATACAATCGTTTTTCTTACTTCAACTAAATGATCTGCAATCATAGATTTTTGATTAACTATTTCTTTAATTCTAGAGTTTGGAATTAATTCAAAGATCCAAAAAAAAATCGTAACAAATAATATTCCTTTAGTCATCCCAAAAAAAGCTCCTAATAATCTATTTACCCAATTAGTACTTTTTGACAAAAATAAGTAATGAATCAATTTAGTAATCATTCTTGTTAAAATTAGAATAATACTAAATATTAAAATAAATGTAAGAATAAAAAGAATAGAAGCATCTACTTTAATCCACTCAATTAGAAATGTACCTAGATCTATATAAAAATTAAGAGAAAAAATAGTTGCAAAAATAAGCCCTATAAGACGTCCAAACTCTTCTAGAAATCCTCGTCGAAACCCAATAACCCCTGTAGCTATAATAAAAAAAATTGCTAGTGCGTCAAGGAATTGAATCATTTATTATAAAGTCTATCCCAATAATTCTTGAACATGCTTTTGTGCCGTTTTACCATCAATTAGCCCTCGTCCACGCTTCATAACTTTAGGCATTATTTTACCCATATCTGATAATGAAGTAGCTGACAATTCATTGATTACATTTTCAACAATATTTTTGATATCTTCTTTAGATATCATTTCAGGTAAATAATTTGTTAATACATTTATTTCATTTCTTTCTATATCAGCTAGTTCATTGCGACCGCCTTTAGTAAAAAGCTCAATTGATTCTTTTCTTTGCTTAACAAGTGTTTGAATAACTTTGATTATTTCTTCTTCTGAAAGTTCATCTCTTTTATCAATTTGCTTATTTTTTAATTTTGCTAATGTAGTACGTAAAGTATTAGTATTATCTTTTTCACCTGCTTTCATAGCAGTATACATATCATCTTGTATTTTTTTGAATAAACTCATTTTATTTCTCCCTATCTATTCTTTTCAAAGCCATTAATAATTGATCTTTATCTGACTCAAATCCAATAAACCGTCTCCCCATTTTTTTTGACATAACACCAATACCACCACTACGTGTAAAAGGATCTAAAACCCAATTTAATTTAAAACTAGAAGCATTTAAGATACGTTCAATTAGTTGCTCGGGTTTGTCACCTTCAATCTTTACAGTTTTGCTAATTTGAACATCGATTATATCGCTCCATAAATTAGTTTTACTGTTTTCAGTTAATCTATTCAGGTTTGAGTTCTCAAATTCATTTGTAGAAACTTCTTGATTAAACATGAATTCATTTGTTTTAGTTGCAAACCAAAGGTCACTTGTTTGATTTAGCCATGTTTCTTGATTTACTTTATCATTTAATGATGAATCTCGCCACGTGATTCTTGTTTGAATTTGGAATAATTTATTAAGGAGTGAATGGTACATCCCTGATAAGCCCCAATCACAATTTAGATAAATAGCTCCAGTAGGTTTTAATACTCGAAAGCTTTCTTTTAGCCAACTTTCATTCCATTCAAAATATTCTTTAAGGGTCATTATTCCACCCCGATTTTGTGGATTAATTCTTGGAGATTTAGGAGGAGTTGCAATAATAAGATCTATAGTATTGTTAGGTATTTGTTTTAAACCATTCAAGCCTAGTCCTAAATAAACACCATCTTTCATTTTATCAGCGGTCATTTTTATATCGGAAACTTTTTGTATTGCAGGAAGGTATTTGTTTAGATCATCAATGGACAGTCCTGTAGCTACTTCTAATGGATCTAGAAATAAAGGCTTTTTCTTTTCAATACTCATAGTGAAAATTTAGCTTATCAAAAGAGCACAAAACAGGAATTCCATTAAATAATTTGTCATCTTAAATTGTATCATGTCTGAAAAGATAAAAGTTTTATTTATATGTACAGGGAATGCCTGTCGATCTCAAATTGCACACGGATTGCTTAATCGGCTTGCAAGGTTAGAGGTATAAGGGTATTGATATTGTTATAACAGTTTGTGATAATGCTAACAATGAGTGTCCTTCATTTCCAGAGGATGTAAAGCGTCTTCACTGGAGCATTGAGGATCCTTCTAGTTATTGGATTAAGGATGGTAAAAATTATGAAAGTTTTCGCTTAGCTAGAGAAAAGATTAAATTGAAAATTTTAGATTTTTTGAAATCAGGTAAAGTTTCATAAACTTGCTATTTTAATC
>Ga0209335_10001821_pt1 | contig 23967 bp, 29 predicted proteins | sample COG_09_FD_184753 | JGI IMG/M metagenome (GOLD analysis project Ga0209335, IMG submission 184753) | Pelagic Microbial community sample from North Sea - COGITO 998_met_09 (SPAdes) (version 2) | ecosystem: Environmental > Aquatic > Marine > Neritic zone/Coastal water | place: Helgoland, sampling...
CATACTGTTGACCATTACACCTTGGGAATCTACATAAAATTGACCATCTCGTGTGTATACAGAATCACCATTCTGATTAAGTAGTGCAAAAAAACCATCTCCCCGTAATGCCATATCCATCGGATTACTAGTTTCTTTCATCTCCCCCTCGTTGTAATCGACTTGGTTTTTCATTACTGGGAATGAACCCGGCATTTCATTCCTTAGCCGGTCATGCGTGCTTCTCGCAATTTCACCTCCTTCTACTGCCTCAAAACTTACTGCAACTTTTTTAAAACCTGCAACATGACTTGCTGCAATGTTGTTTGCTATCACGTTTTGGTATTGCTCAAGTCCTCGGAGAGCGGATGCGTTTTCGTAGAGAGATAAATTCACACATTTGTGAAAGCAAAAAACATGCCAAAGCATGTTTCGTAATCACAAATCTACTAGATTCTCGGTCAGTACTCGCAACTTAGGTCAATAATACGACCATCAGGTATGTGGACTAATAAGTTCTTTGGAACTCCATCAACAGAAACTACCTCAATTTTTATCCCACTTTCATCGGTATGGATAACTTCGCTCTCAGAACTAACTTCACTATTACTAGATTCATTGGCAGGAAGGTTCGATTGCTGCTTGTTGGGATCAGATAAATAAGAACTGAATGCACCATCAACTTGATCAGATTCAGAATCATCAACATTTGCACCCCTGCCTGATAAATAACTTTGCATAATTAGAAGTAAGCAGTTTACGTACCGATTATTCTCTATTTGTACTGAGCCAAATCTTTCTTGCTCATATCCAACACAAGGCTCAATTCAACTCTTCTGTTTTTAGAAGGTTGATTGGGGTATCGAATATTGTTCGGCTTGGTGGAACCATGCCCAGTTATTCTCTCAAGCTTACCATCTAGTTCTCCGGCAGAGTAATGAATAAGTGCATCAGTTACTTCGGCCCCCTGCTCTAAGGACATTGTCCAAGCGTTTGAACTTTGAGAATCTCTTTTACCACTATCCAAGTGATTCGAGTGAGAATCTACTCGGTAGACTAAGACATGCTGGGAAAGCATCCATGACATTCTTTGCATCACCTTTCGGCCATGATTGGTAAGTGCAGAAGAAGAATCTTCAAATAATGGCTTGTCGTCTCCATGGAAAAGAGTGACCTTCAAACCCTCAGATGTGGCTTCAATTTGCATGGTAGAATCATCAATTTCGTGTAATTTCAGACGCTTGAACCAATCTTGAGCAATCCTATGCAAGACATCTATATCAATAGAAGTCGTATCATTAGTGTTTCTCATTGTGGTATCTGAGCGGCCCACAATTTGATCAACCATACTCCCTGGACGTGCATCTTTCTGCTCAACAGGAGTAGATTTAGGGACACCCGCCTTGTAAGGATCTCGAAAAAAGCGTGTTGTTGCTATGATTACTTCTTCGTCTTGCGATAAAATCCATAGCACGAGAAACAAAGACATCATACCAGTAACGAAGTCGGCGTATGCAACCTTCCATGCTCCACCATGGCTTCCCTTAAAGGAAAATTTTCGCCCATGCCTTGATTTGAACATTTTAATAAAAAGTAAAAAAATCAACCACCCTTGGCTGCATCTTTACATTTTTCCTCTAATTCATCGGCAGATGGTTGGATAAGGTTATCTAGTGAACGACGACCAATTTCAACTGCCATAATTGGAGATAAACCAGTTGCGAAACCCGAAACTGAGCGCTCTACAATATGATAATAGAGAAATTCCTGAGTTTGATTCAGGGAAACTAGTCGCCCCAATGGGATACCGATTCCATAGGCAAGAAAGATCCCGAGGAAAGTTCCGCTCAAGGCTGCCGCTACTTTCGCTCCAACAGAAGATGGGTCTTCCAGATTAGACATTGTATTAATGATCCCTAAAACTGCCGCAACAATCCCAACACCTGGTAGTGCGTCTGAAATCATCTCAATTGCCTTGATTGATCTACCGGCTTCAGCTTCTCTACTGTTCAACTCTGCCTTGAGAATACCACCTATTTCGGCAGGCTTACATCTACCATCAACAATTGGACGAAGCGAATTACATAAAAACTCAACTAGCCCCGCATCATTCAAAAAAGAGGGATATTTGGTAAAAATAGAACTGTTTTGAGGATCACTAACATGCTCGTCCAAAGCAGGTGTTCCCTTCCTTCGACCCAACATAAACAATTCATACAATAATACCAATAAATCAATAAATTTTTCCTTGCTAGCAATTCCCCCCTTGAAAGCTTTTATAATATCAATTTTCAGCCCGATTAAAACGCTAGTTGGGCTAGAAACAACCAATATACCAAGGCCTATTCCGCAAATAATCATTATTTCACCAGCGTGAACAAGTGAAATTGGATTTCCTCCAGAAACAACAAATCCTCCGATACAGGATACAAATACGATACACATTCCAATGGCAAGTAACATAACAATTAAATAATTTAAAGTAGAGATTGAAAGTGCGCTCTTAATGCTAACACTGAATGAGATAGGATTTGGCTAATTCGACCTTCTGACAACCCAAAAATGTGGGCAATTTCAGAAAGTTTTAGTTCTTCGTAGTAATAAAGCATCAAAATCTTTTTTTGCGGGTCGGGTAGTACCTTAATCTTGTCGCGGAGTAAAAGGACTCGTTCCTTGTATTCAGTTTTTTCTAAGGCATCTTGTTCGGTCGGATCTGAAATTGTCTCCGAGAGCGAAGTCGACTCACCATCGACCGAATTTGAATGAACCGGACCATCAATCGGTACAAAAGTTATGGGTTGAGTTTCCCGAAGTAAAGTCTCGTACTGGGCATCTGATAAGTTGAGTTCTTCTTTCACCTCATCCAAACTAACCGGACGCTTTAATCTTGATTCCAAGTCTGCTATCGTTGCCTGAAGAGATTTTGCCTTCGCTCGATTTGCTCGGGGCAGAGAATCTATTTTGCGCAGTTCATCTAAAAGGGAACCTTTTATTCGAAGAGCAGCATAGTTTCCAAATGACTTGCCTTTTGAGGGATCAAATTGGTTTACGGATACAACTAAAGCCTTTACCCCAATTCCGTACATGTCTTCAATTTCATAATGCTCTGGAAAATGAAAACGCATTCTCGAGACAATCGATTTCACCAAGGGCAGGTAATCTTCAATAAGTTGATCTCGAGATTTTTTGTCAGTCATTGCCTCACGGTACTTAGCCGCTGCTTCTTTCATTCGCACAGAATTAGAAACCGATGATTCTTGCTCGGGTTCATTCTTTTTTTTGCTTTGCGAATTCATGTGAAAAAATCTAATTAATTAGGCTTGTGCTTCGACAACAGGTTTAGCAGTAGTGGATGCTTCATTCATAGCAACTTTAGCCATTTGTACAGGGTCGGTAGGAGTAGATGCATTTCCTTTTGAAGTTTTGAGTGAGGGGGATAATTTCGACTCTACTAAAATTCCATTTAAAATAAAGCATAATAAATACCTACCGCAAAGGGCAAAAAATAGACAACCGAATACACTTTGAACCAAAGCAACAAGAAAATCTCCGGAGATTAAAAAACCGAAGAATAAAAAAAGAACAAACCCAGCAAAGCCTGAAATACAAAAGAAAAATCGTGCATCATCGTTCATAATTTAGATATTTCTGTATGTTGAAAACCCTCGGGCATAAAGCTCCTCTGGAAAAGTTCTTGCAATGAATTGATTTAAAACATTGGTACTAAAATCACCTGTGACATTTTGACCATTGCAAATACACAGAGGCGATAAATTGTTTCGTAAAAGTAAAGGCCACAATTTAGTTGAATTTGTCAATTCATCAAAGTGACTGAAGGCAAGATGAGTCGCACCAATATTGTTACCAAGGGCAATGGTTCTTTTCAGAACTTGCTTATCGTAAGCAGAGTTTAGTACTAATACCCGTGTTTTTATCTCTAAGTCATCAAGTGTATCTTTTGCTTTCAACCACTCATCCGATTGTCCAAGTGATAATCCAGGGAAATCCAAATAAAGTGGAGACCCGCCAGAACTATCAGGAATCTTATTTGATTCCCGATATAATGTAACGCCTACTACTTCACAAAAAATCTTAAGGGCATCATCTGGGTTGGGAACTCCATTTTCTATTTTCAGAACATTTGGAGTTTTCGCATTCATGAAAACATCGTGTGCTAGAAATTTACATAAAGTAGTAGTTTTTCCTACACCTGGTGCTCCGAGCAAAGCAATCCTATCATCAACAGGAGAAATATTTAAAGACCGAAAACGATCAGAAAGCCCAACTGTAATCTCCTTAAGGGTATCGGCAAGTGAAAGGTCTTTAATCTGAGTCCAATTGGACCATGTTTTGATATCACCTAATAACTGTGAGTCAAAACCCGCTTTTGTCAGAATACTGAATGAATCACTCTCGCTAATAATTGCATCCGCACCTTCAGTTGGAGAAGAAATACTATTTGACTGCACAGAATGATTCTCTGGTTTAGATTCTGAAGTAACCGGTTTAAATTCCTTAGTTGGTTGAGAATCGTTTATTTCGGTTTCCTCCTCTGTTACACTCTCATCTACCTCGGACGGAATTTCAGCAATAACCTCAAGTTTGGGCGAAGAAATAAATTTCTTAAGTCCCTCTCCTCCGACTTGACGAACAGATAACACCCTCGCATTGTCTCCTAATTTTTCCCGGATAACCCTTACCGCCTCTTCGGCAGATTTCACAGTTAATCTAAATCGTTTTCCTGCTTTTATATCTTGCTTATTATCTGTTAAAGTTTCCATATTATCATGCGGCAACTGCCACTTCATCGGTACTTGAAGAACTGCTTGAATCTTCCATCGCAGAAATTATGTCAGGAGGCAAAGATTGAGTCTCAATAGCAATTGCCCCAAAAGGTTCAATTTGTGTTTCGGTGGGAAGTTCTTGGTAAGCGAGCACAACTAGTTGTGGATAAGATGGTTCCATGAACCTGCGAAATGCAAGTCTTAGTTCTGTCGTTGTAACTATAATGGGCGATAGACCACGATCTGTCATTTCTTTGATTTTCGGCTCAATTTCTCGAATGATTCCCTCAGTTAAGCTAGGGTCCATAACTAAACCAATATCAAACTGGCTACGCTTGACCCTGCTGATAAGAGTTTGCTCAAGCCTTGGTTCAAATGTCATAGCAAGTAACTTGTCAGTCTCAACTTCATATTCCTTAATGAAATACATCCCCAATCTTTTCCTTGCTTGCTCTGAAAGATCGTCAGGATTCTTCGTGATGGAAGCCATATCTGCTATTGTTTCGAGTACAATAGTGAGGTTCTTAATTGAAATTCTCTCCCTCAAAAGGTTCTGAAGAGTTCTTTGAATAATTCCGACATTAACCAAATCGGGTAGAAGCTCACTTACTAATGTTGGATTCTTGTCTTTAATTAAATCAAGCAGTCTTTGTGTTCCTTCGCGCTCTAAAATTAAGTAAGCTATTTTTTTGAGTACATCCGCTAGATGAGTCACTAAAACCGAGGAAGGGTCAACCACAGTACACCCCTCGATCTCAGCATTTCGTCGCTCATCATCCGGGATCCACATGGCCTGAATTCCAAATACTGGTTCTATTGTCGGAATACCATTTAACTTACCTGCATCCCCTCCCCCCATACTCATGGCAAGAACACGATCAGGCATTATTGTAGACCTTATAACCTCTTTCCCTCGTAGTAAAAAACGATATTCATTGGGTTCCAGTTCAATATTGTCACGGACTCCGATAGTGGGTAACAACATTCCCATTTCACGAGCAAAATTGGTTCGTGCTCCTGTAATTCGCTCTAATAAATCACCACCTTTCTTTTTATCAGCAAGAACAAGTAATCCGTACCCCATCTCCAACCCAAATACCTCCTGCTCGATTGCGTTCTCCATCGGGGACAACTTACCTTCTTGCCCGACCTCGGGATTTAAAGATGGGGCACCTTGCTGAGATCCACTCGCAGGGGCAGATGGAGCTGGCATGCCTCCCCCCTGACCGATTTCTTCGAATTCAGATTCATTCGAGGATGCGACTTTGGAATAATGGTAAGCTGCACCAAAACAAACTAGAGAGAGTGTAAAGAAAGGCCAAAAGGTTTCAGATAAGAAAAACGCGAATAACAAAAGCATGAAGCCAGCAATCCCAATTGCCCGCGGATAAACCGTTAGTTGCTTGCCAACGAATTCTCCAAGGTTTGCTTCTTCTGATGACCGAGTAACAAGAATTCCCGCCGCAATTGAGATGATAATGGCTGGCACTTGACTGACTAAACCATCACCAATTGATAATATTGTATATTTCTCTAGCGATCCAATAATAGTCATGTCCTTTTGAAAATAACCGATCAAAATTCCACCTATGATGTTCACCACAGTTATGAAAATACCAGCAACCGCGTCTCCACGAACAAATTTACTTGCACCGTCCATTGATCCATAAAAGTCTGCATCTTTTTGAATCTTTTCTCTTTTGGAAAGAGCCTCGGCTTCAGTAATTACTCCAGAATTCATCTCTGCATCGATAGACATTTGCTTCCCAGGCATAGCATCTAATGTAAACCTTGCAGTAACTTCTGCAATTCGCCCAGCACCCTTAGTAATAACGACAAAATTGATGATAACCAAAATTAAGAAAATCACCGTTCCAACCACATAATTCCCCCCTACCACGAAAGTACCGAACGATTCAATAACAGAACCTGCATCTCCATCAAGTAAGATCAATCTAGTGGACGCTACATTGAGGCCCAACCTGTAAAGGGTAACTGAAAGCAATAAAGTGGGAAAAACTGAAAACTCAGGGGGATCTTTAACATATATTACCGTGAGTAATATAAGTAATGATATGGCGATACTGAGAACAAGAAGAATACTTAAAATGTCTTTATGAACGGGAACAACTAGCAACAATACAGCACCAAATAAACCAAAAACGAACCCTAGATCTGAATTTCCACTAAACCTACCTAGATTAGTTTTCAATTTTTCAATAAATTCCTTCATGAAATAATATCAGGCGATTGGTTTTGCCAATAATCGACGGGCTTTCAAGCGATGGAAGTAGTAAGCATGAGTTTTGTAGACTTGTGCTAAAATTTCAGCAACAACCTGATAAAATTCCAACGGAATAGTATCTCCTACCTTACCGAGCACAAACAAAGCCCTCGCCACTGGTTTGTTTTCAATGGTCGGTACATCGTGTTCTGCTGCAAGTACTTTTATCCTTCTAGCCAATAGATTTTCTCCTTTCGCTACGACAACTGGAGCAAGATCCATGCCTTTTTCATAACGAAGTGCAATCGCAAAGTGGGTGGGGTTAGTAACTACAACATCTGCGGTACCAACATCCATCATGTTTTGCCCTGAGAGTAACTCCATTGCTTTCTTTCTTTGAGCGGATTTGATTTCAGGGGCAACTTCCTTACTTTTCGTTTCCTCCTTTACTTCGTCCTTGGTCATTTTCATCTCCTCATCATTTTCCTTCTTTTTTATCATGTAGTTAATGATTGCGATGATAAGCAATAGGAGAACCAAAATAGCAAACATTGTTACAAACAAATCATAAATAAAGACAGGTAGGTGCGTAATCGGTATTGGTGCATAAAAAATAGGGTCATCCAAGAAAAGAGCTAAGGTGAGCCAAACCACTGTGCCGATGATCAAAAACTTTAAAAAATCGATCATAAAAGTTTTGAGCCCCTTAATCCCAAAAATTCTTTTGGTTCCTGTAATGGGATTAAATTTACTTAATTTAGGTTCCATTGCCTTCGGAGTTAGACGAAAACCAGTCTGTAAACCCTCGGCAATAAATGCAGCGATAAAGGTCAATGAAAGCATGGGGAAAACTACAATTCCAAGCAATAGAAATGCATCTTGTAACGTAGTTGCAATGCCTTCTTGGTTGGTATTAATAGTGTGAAGGTTTTCCATTATAGATTTAGTAAAACCCATTACCTCTTTAGCCTTATCTGGTCCGTAAAACAAAATTACTACCAAACCGGCTAGTAAAGTTAGGGTCATCCCAATTTCTGGTGCTTTGGCAAATTGACCTTTCGATCGAGATTCAGCCAATTTTTTTGCTGTCGGAGGTTCTGTCTTCGAACTTTTATCTACATCTGACATTTATCTATCCTGGTTGAATTATTTTCAACATAACCTCAACAGATCGTTTACTATTATCTACAATATATGAAGTGATTAACAGGATTGAAGAAACAAGTAAAACTAAACCGGATAAGATCCGAATAGAAAAACTAGTCATAAACACATTCATCTTAGGCACAGCTTTACCCAACACTGCGAACGAGATATTAATAAGAAAATTCAATGCGATAAAAGGAGCAGCAATAAGAGTCCCCAAAATAAAAACATGACTTACTTCATTAACAAATTCAACGGTGGGGTTGGCGGTCAAAAAGAATGAGCCTATGGGAAGAAGTTCAAAACTTACTAAGAAGGCTCTTAGGACATCGTAGTGGATACCGTAAATAAAAAAAACAAGAAGACTAAAATAATATAGAAGTGTAGTAATTGTCGAATCTGTAGAACCAAGCAGTGGATTAACACTATTACTTGCCATCAATCCAATTTCGTAAGAAATGAGGTGTCCGGCAAGTTCGACCGCGAAAAAAACCATACGTACAACCATGGCCAATAATAAACCAATACAAATTTCATTAATTGATAAAATGATTGCTCCTGCAAAATGATTAGCAATTTCAAGATTTGCGGGAACTATTGGATTAATGAGCAAAGAAAGAAGTAATCCAAATGCAGTTCTGATTTTGACTGGTATCATTTTGCCCGCAAATAAAGGAATCCCCATGAAAAAAGCTCCAGTTCTTAAAAAAACGAGTACCCATATTACAATCTGACTCGCTTCAATAGTCACTGAGCCATGGTAGGAATCATATTGATCATAGAAATACAAAATTCCATCAAAGTTTTGAGTATAAAATTGGCCGAAAGTACAATTGCAAGCGATACGCAAACTAATTTGGGAACAAAGGTCAGCGTTTGTTCCTGTAAACTTGTAATGGACTGAATGAAACTAACCAATAGTCCAATTACCATTGCCGTGCCTAAGATGGGAACAGCAAGAATTAAACCTGTCTGTAATAGATTTCTCATTATATCGACTGCCAATTCTATAGTCATTAATAAGAGCTTTAATTAGGCAATATTAAAACTATTGACCAAAGACTGAATCACTAAGTACCAACCATCCACAAGTACAAAAAGAAGCAGTTTAAAAGGCATGGAAATAACCACAGGAGGCATCATCATCATTCCCATAGACATGAGAGTTGATGCAACAATAAAATCGACAATAATAAAGGGGATGAAAATAAGAAAACCCATTTGAAATGCAGTTCTAAGCTCGCTTAAGACAAATGAAGGGACAACAATACTCAGGGGTAATTGATCACGGGTCATCGCACCTTGCCTCGAAATTTCTAGAAAGAATTGCACGTCTTGTTGCCTAGTTTGGTTCATCATGAACTCCTTCATGTGTGCTGTTGCAACCATTAGGGCATCACTTGATTTCATAGTTGCAGACATGTAAGGAGTAACAGCATCGTCATAAATTTTGTTCCATACTGGACCCATCACAAAAAAAGTTAAAAAGAGAGCTAAACCAACTATTATTTGACTAGATGGTGCCGAATTTACCCCAATTGCATTTCGGACAAAACCAAGCACAATAATCATTCTAGTAAAGCAGGTCATCATCATTATCACAGATGGACCTAAAGAGAGAATTGTCATGGCAACAACCAACTGAATAGCCACTCCAAAATCTCCTTCATCATTTGACCCGGTTACATCAATCCTAAGCCCTGGTGCTCCAGTGCCAGAAGTTTGAGCATCCAGAGCTGTGTGCGAATAACTAAAACAGAAAAAACCTAGTAGAATTAAAGAAACAAGCCTCACTTTACGCAAAATGAACATAAGTTTTCTCATATTAATCTTCTTCTACCTCTACTTTGCTCAAACTTAAATCTTTGATTTGGTTAGAAGAATTTCCCAATTTAGCAAGATGGTTTATTGAACTCGAACTTACTCCAAGCAAATGTTTTTCAGTGCCATATTGAGCCACCATCAAGAACTGCCTATTTCCTAAAGAACAAGTATCTGCAATTTCTATCTTACCTGTTGCTTTTGTATTCAACTTTGTCCTTTTCTTTTTCGTGTATGATGACAAAAAGTAAGCACTCGCCGCAAGTATTCCAATAAAAGCTACTACCCGAATCCATAAATAAAGTAATTCTGTATCTGAACCCAGTATAGAAGGAGTGGAAGCAAAATGATATGTTATCATTTCAAAATCGAGGACATATATATTTCAACTGCACAATGCAGTAGAAAACTCCAAAAAATTCACGAAGCCGAGTCTACAATCTCGGTAATCTTAAGTCCAAATCGATCGTCAATCACGACAACTTCGCCATGCGCAATAAGTTTTCCATTAACAAGAAGACTGACTGGGTCTTTCGCATTTTGCTTTAACTGAATTTGAGCTCCAGGACTGAGTTCTACAACTTCCTTCATGGGAAGTTCTGCTGTTCCTAATTGGACTGTGACACTTACTTTCACGTCCATCACTATATCCATTTTTTTACTATCCATGTTTTTTTCCGATTAATTTTACAGCTTCAACAATACTTTCGTTAACTTGAAATGCGACCCTATCTGATTCTAATCCAATTTCACCAATGAAACAAGTTCTGCCCTCTATCCTTAAATTCGTTTTTTCGATTAGAGCAGAAGACATTTCAATTACATCGTCTACCTCCAAATTAGAAAGATCTCTCAAACTCAATTCGAATGCGTCCCACTCTGCAGAAACTGAAACTGGTATTTCATCGTAAATTTCATGCCACCTGGGAGGTTTAACCGACTTATTTTCGGTTACTGATACAGAGGTCAATAAACGACTAACAACCGGTTCAAGGGTGTAGTACGGAACGGCTATTCTCATTGGACCAGAGACATCGCCAAAAGATGCTTCCATACTCATAATAAGCATCATTGCATCTGAAGGTGATGTTTGAAGAAATTTACCTGAACTTTCCGTACCAATGATCGAGGGTGTAAGATTCATTGTATTGTGCCACTGTTTGCACCACTCCTCTAAAATAATTTGGTTAAAATCTTCTACCAACGCTTTCTCAATATCAGTCAACCCTCGTTCTTCAGGATTTGTTGAGCCTCGCCCCCCTAGTATCCTATCTACTACTGTAGCGGATAAATGTGAATTCACATCAAGTAAACAAACACCATTCAATTCCTGTAATTTAAACATTGTTATACAGGATGGGTTTTTGATGGACTGAGTAAAATTAGAATATAAATCAGCAGTTAAATCTTCGAGTTCAAGATTAAACTCAGTTCGCAAGAACATGGATAGATGACCCGCTAGGTAGTAAACAAATTGTTCTGACTTAGTCTTTAACTTGCTTAAATCTGAGTCTGATAAAACAATGGGATTAGTAAAATCATACTTTTTGATTTTAACAGCAGACAGATCTGTAATTCTTTCACCATCACAATTAAAAACAGGTTTCTGACCTTCAGAACCTTGCAGTTCGCTTAGATCAAAACTCTCGTCTTTAAAATTTGATTCGGATGACATGAAACTAAATAAATTGAGGAACTATTGAACAACGAACTGCATAAAATAAATCTGTCGTATTAAATCGCTTTCTCCATCCCTGTATTTTCGAAGGATTGATGAAAAACCCTTTTTTAAATCAACACGGACTCTTTCCTGGAAACCATCAAGTTGAGCATCTTCGTAAGTATACCCACCCATTATCGCTAGAGCCTTATCACGAATCCTGTGTTCATTCATTTCGAGAACTTTCTCGAAATCACCAGCCTGTCCCTCAATCTTTAATTCTAAGTTAATGTACCGTGATTTTATCGGCCCCCCTAAATTAGTAATTAATGATTTTAATTCGTAAAATTTCTCTTGACCAGATGGTTCCATATCTAGGGGCTGTCCGCCTTCGGTAATTTGAGGTTTAATTGTTTCCTCAGGCTTATTCATTTTGATAAGCAGAAACATCGCACCAACGGTTAACGCGGGGGCAAGGATAATTGCAATTAAGGCAGGAACCAAGTTTCCGCCACCTGCCTTGGGAGCTGGTGTATCATTATCATCGGGAAGTTCATCAAGTTGAGCAGCACACATATCTATAAGGTCTAAAGGTTAAGAAGAGCTATCGTTTTAAATTAATGGCTTCAGATAAAATCATGTCGGAGGTAGTAACGACACGAGAACCTGCCTGGAAAGAGCGCTGATGGGAAATCATAGAAGCAAACTCATTGGTGAGGTCAACATTTGAAAGTTCTAACGCGTATTGCTTGAGCTTACCATTGGAGCCCGATGCGGGAAAAGCATTATCATTTACACCGGCAATGTTTTGACCTGCTTGACCGTTGGAATAAAAACCATTACCAACCCTTCTGAGGTATTGAGGAGATAAAAAATTGGAAATTTTGATTTGCCCTGAACCCCTAATTTGATCTGCACCATCTTTATTCACAACCAAATTTACCTTTCCATCTTCCTCAACTCTTCGGGCGAGTAAAGTTTCTCCCTCTTGGGTACCAACAACAAGTGGTCCATCAACCCCTTGCAATTGATAGCGATATTGATCACGGGTCACAACAAAACCATCAACAGTTGACTCAAAAGCACCCGCACGGGTATAAAAAAGTTCACCGGACACAGGGTCAGCTATTTCAAAAAAGCCACCGCCATTCGGTAATGCCTCGCCTTGAATAGCGAGATCTAAATCTAAGCCGGTTATCTCGATAGTTCCCTGGGTAAAATCAGAGGAAATAGAACCTACATGTACACCAGTACCGTGCTGTTGAATGTTGTTACTCGGTGCACCATCACCACCGGATTCAGCATCATTCATGTGTAAATAAAAATTGTCTGAGTAATTAGCACGAGAGGATTTGTAACCAAGTGAATTTACATTCGAAATATTATTCCCCAACACCTGAAGACCTTGTGTAAAACTTTTTAAGGCAGTTACACCGTTATGTAAGGATGCAAGCATTATGGATTAGGGTTACTCACTCGAGTGATATTTGCGGGCCTGTAATTTTGATCAGCAACTGTCACAAAGACTTCTCCGGCCTCATTTTTTTCAACAGAGTCTACAAGACCAGTAACATCTGATCCATCTTCTGAGATATTTACCATTTTACCTAAATAAGCTTGGGCAACCATATCTTTTTGTGAATCAGCAAAAGATTCAAATCCTTGAGTAAACTGCTGCATTTGTTCGAGTGAAGCAATGTTCGCCATCTGAGAAATAAACTCAGTGTCTTTCATGGGTTCGAGAGGATCTTGGTTGCTTATCTGACTAGTGAGCAATTGTAAAAAATCTTCCATCTGCATGGCAGAGTTAGAGGAGTTAGAAGAATCTGACATTTTGGATGACCTCGGGTTTTGACTGGCCTGTGTTGCTGCAATTGCGTCTATCATAATAATATTGGTTGTAATGAATTAAAAAACTATGCGACTTTCAAAAAATAGTTGTCCATCTCTTTGTAGTCGGAAAATATGTGTAAATTAACATCTGTGCTTTGTTCTGATTTAATACGATCTGCTAGTCCACCCTTGCAGAAAGAAAGCAAATTACGAATATCCTCCTCTGCGGCAATGAAACACAACGAAATGCCCTTCTCAGATTTTTCTAAACGAACACCAAGCTTTCCGCCATTTGGCAAATCAAAGGCGAACCGAACGATTTTCTTGGCAAATTTGTGAGTGTAAGAAACTCTTGGCGAAACCGATTTACTTACAAATTTAATGAATCTCTCAACCACAGGCGAATCTACCTTTAATAAATTGCTGGCAGAGGGAACCGAATTTGTTGCTTCATTTTCTTTAATGTCCATCGATGAGATCATTTGAGCATTTTTTGCGCCATGATTCTTCTTCTTTTTCCCATGCTCTTGATTCCCGCCGTCACGGTTGATGACACGGGGATTAACTGGAGTTGCATTGGGTGGTTTGAGAGAATCTTTTCCAACTATGGTTGAGGGACTTGATTGGGTGATAAGTACCGAAGAATTTACCGTTTTTGTAGGGAGAGGCAGCAATGGAAAATTAGACTGACTCGGTTTAGAAGCTGTGGTATTAATATTTTTTGCAATAGAATGACTTTGGGGAGGACGAGGTTTATCAAAATATTTCTTTTCGGCGGAAAGCATCGATTTTTCAAAATTAGTCGTTACCCGACCTTCGGTTCTTAAATCTGATTGGTTTGTAGCTTGATTAGAGTTGTTTGCTTTCGCAGATGTTCCTGTTCGAATAGGGGAAGACTTCTTAGGAAGTGATTTTTGCTTAAGCAGATCCGGAGAATCCTTGGGAATCCAGAATGATCCATTTTTTCCGATTGATTGATGTCTAGGCACTGAAATGTCAGCCTTAACTAAACTTTGCAAATTACCAGAACTCGACATAAAAATTCTAGTTTGCGGGAAATCCAGCGCCTAAATCTAAACTAGGTAATAACCCACGGTCTCTCATTGCGAGGGCATCAGCCAGTTCAATTAATGAATCTTCATCACTGTTTAACATGAAAGCAATGATAGGTGCCTTATCCTCTGCTTTGAGAAGTTCAAAAATAGAAAGAGCTTCTTCGAAACGTCTTTTTTGACGCCAGTTCTGTATTTCCATACTTGCAATTTCAGGTCCCATCTCAACCCATCTTTTAGAGGTGTCCTTGTATTCCTTTAATTTTTCTTCGCTTAAATCTTGACCTTGGCTCGCTTCAAAGTCGGCTAAACGAGCAGAAAGGTCATCTTGAATTTGATTCATTTCTTTTTTTTGCTTTTCAAGAGCCTCCAAATCCATGGTAATTGCAGATTCTCTGGAGTCTAATTCTTTTTCTCGATCAAGTAGCCTTTGCTTGAGTGCTGCAAGTTCTTTAGACAATTGATTCATCGAGTGTGTTTCCGCAGGTGAGTAACTTGTGTCATCAGCATCAAATTCAACGCTCGTAAATTCTGCTTTGATTTCTGGCTTGGGTTTAAACAGAGCGTCGTAATTTAGCACTACCATAAGCCCTGCTGAACCCACGGAAAGTAAAACTGCTAATAGAACAATAATAATTGGTGATATTTTCATAATTAGTAATTGGAATTATTAAAAACAAAACGAGCCCCAATGATATCTTCTAATTCGGACTCTTCTTTTTTCTCTTCGGCTATCAAGTGCTCTTTTTGTTGCTTGTCTTTAAGTTTTAACAAACTTTTACAATTTGAATCAGCAGTCAAAAAAATTGTTCTCTTTGCTGTTTCAATGTTCTTGGAATCCGCAACTTTTGAATTTAGATCAATAATCATTTCCTTGGAAAGAAGAATAGACTGGTTAAACACTTGTTGGTCTGAACCAGCAAATCCAACAGTTCTTTTAAGATGAATCTCATTATTTAACATTTTCAAATTTCCTACCGCCTCAGTTAATTGACTTTCCAATTCTTCGCGTTTAGATATAGCACAAGCATAATCCTTGATCGCACGATCTTTTGCCATTACACGAAGGTGTAAAAGGGTTTCCAAACGAAAAGTAAAAGCTTTCATGTCTTGAAAATTTCTGCAAGTTGCTGGAATGAGGATTCTCGCGAAGAAACTTGATCGTACCTTTGCTTGAGAAAAGTTTCTGCCATCTCAATTTTATCTATGGCACGATCTATCTTAGGGTTACTGTTTCTCACGTAAGCCCCCACATTAATTAAGTCTTCATTTTGCTTGTAGATTGATAATAAATCTCGAGCATCCGAAATTATATCAAGTTCAGACTCACTGCATACGGCACGGTCAAGGCGACTAACACTCTTTAAAACATCAACTGCAGGGAAATGATTTGCATTTGCAAGCTTTCGGCTAAGAACAATATGACCATCAAGGAATCCTCTTACCGCGTCCGCAACAGGTTCATTCATGTCGTCTCCCTCTACTAAAACTGTGTAAATAGCTGTAATAGCTCCAGTTTCACTGGTTCCTGTCCGTTCTAACAATTGGGGAAGAAGAGAGAACACTGAAGGAACATAACCACGAGATGCAGGTGGTTCTCCTGCGGCAAGACCAATTTCTCGTTGTGCCATCGCAAATCGAGTCAATGAATCCATTAAAAGTAAAACTTTAGAACCCTCGTTACGAAAACCTTCGGCAATAGCAGTCGCTAAAATTGAGGCTCGTATTCGCATTGGAGCAGGTTGGTCGGAGGTAGAAACTACAATAACTGTTTTCTTCATACCTTCAGGACCAAGGTCTTTTTCCACAAACTCTCTCAATTCTCGACCGCGCTCCCCTACCAAAGAGATCACATTAATATCCGAGTCAGAACCACGAGCAATCATGCCAAGAAGAATTGATTTCCCTACACCACTTCCCGAAAATATTCCTATTCTTTGGCCTACACCAAGTGGAATAAATGTATCAATAGATTTTATTCCCGTACTAAAGGGCTCGGATATCATCGAGCGACTGAGAGGATTGGGTGGTTCTGCATAGAATCCATCACGACGAGGAGCGAGCAAAGGCCCCTTTCCATCAATTGGCCTTCCCATTCCGTCGATAATTCTGCCTAGAAGAGATGGACCGCAAGGAACAAAATTATTATTTCGTTGCGAAGACACCTTGCAACCAGGATGGATTAGGTGAACACTATCTAAAGCCATTAATAAAACTGAGTTCTCTCTAAATCCAACGACTTGAGCCTCAATTTTCTCGCTGTGCCTATCCGAAACAATTGAGCATACTTGACCGATGCTTACCTCAGGGCCTTCCGACTCAATAATAAGTCCCGTTACTCGCCGTACAGTTCCAACTTTATCGAAAGTCCTGACGCCCTTTATGCCATCTTCCATAAAGGCAAACCTTTCATCAAGAGATTCAATCATTACGCTTCAATTCCTCTTCAATTTTTCTTAGTTTTGTGGAAACCCGTCCATCCAAAAGTCCAAATCTACTTTTAATTTGGCAGTCTCCCGATTGCAATGTGGAGTCTTCAAAAAACTTGACATTGGGATAGCCCTCAAGCAAGGCATCATCACCATCTAAACCATCAAAGATACCTGCGATTGCAGATGCAAAGCCTTCCTCTTCTTGGTTTTCTTCGGCAGTCTCAGAAACTGTTTCTTCTGGATTGGCAAATGCTTTTAATAAAGATAAATCTTGAGGGCACAGGTAAACATCAAGCTTTTCATCATCTTCAGAAAATTCAGCAACCATGGATTTGACGATTTGCTCAATAGACTCTCGATTTAGAGTAATTTGCCCGAGCACTCGTTCCGCTAGACCAATAACTAAATCAGGCAATCGACGATCAAGTTTTGAGATTACCTCGTTTACCTTGTTGTCAATATTAGAAAGTAGTTGTGACTGAACTTCAGCATAATCTTTTCTAAGCTTCGTTATTTCGGCTTGATAAAAAACAGTTGCATCTTCTTTACCACGCTTATACTCCGCGTTGGCATTTTCTAGAGATTGAGCTGCGGGTATTGGAGATTGACCAATATTGTTAACCTTAAAACCGCTAAGCGGTTTGGGGAATTGTATAGATCTATTGTACGACAACGTCGCTTCCTCCAGTATCAAGGATAATTTCCTCGTCCTCCTCGAGTTCACGAACGATTTGTATCACGCGATCTTGTGCTGATTCGACTTCAGACAAGCGCTTAGGACCAAGAAAAGTGAGTTGCTCTTCTAATGCCTCAACTGCACGCTTAGACATCGTCGAGTAAATTATTTTCTTAAGTTCGGGCGACGCATTTTTTAATGCAATAACTAAATCGTCTTGATCCACTTCTTTGGTAACTTTACTCACATCACCTGGACTCAAGCGAACCAGATCCTCGAAACGGAACATTCTCTGTCGGATTGATCCACCAAGTTTAGGATTTCTCTTCTCAATACTTTTAAGAAGTTCTTTACCTTCATCTTTATCAAACCAGTTCAGAATATCTGCGGCCGACTTCACCCCACCAGTCTTCACACGAGGTGACTGTCCTTTTTTTCCCATTCTTGCACCCAATGTCAAAGCGACTACTTCGATTTGATCGATTGGAGTAGTCTCCATCGACCCGACCCTTTCCACTACCTGCTCTTGCACATTCGGTGGCATCATTTGTAATACTTCGGATCCCTTGTCTGCATCGACATTAGCGAGAACAAAAGCGATTGTCTGGGGTTGCTCAAAACGAAGAACATTGTAGATTTGACCTGAGTCCATTTCCTTAATGTCATCCATGAAATCGAGCGACTCTCTCACTGGAGCAATGCGATTCATCATGTTATTTGCTTTGTAATCACCATGAGCAAGTTCAAGTGTTTTCTGGGCAAAAGTTAAACCACCAAGGTTAGAATTAACACTTGATTCTATAATTTCAGAAAACTCATCTAATACACAGTCCTTAAGCTCTTGATCAACAATAGGGAAATTTCCAATTTCTTTACAAATGCCTTCGGTATCTTTTGCATCAAAACGCTTGAGCAATGTGGCAGATGCTTCCGGACCAAGTGCTATCATTAAAAGCCCCAACTTTTGATGTCGGGACATTCGAGAGTAACGGTCATATACTGAATCTTCTTCGCTTATCTCTTCCATATCGATACTCTTTTAATACATTAAGATGAGGAACCAGTCTCCAAATATCGTCGCAGAGCAGTACCAACATTATCAGGCTTTTCTTGAATCAAATCATTGAGCAATTCAGGGGTTAGTCCACTCCCTAAACTTCTTGTTCCGGCTAGCATTTGCTGGTCATCTTCATCTAAAACCTGAACCTCCGCCTCGTTTGGTTTAAATTTCTTAAGCATTCTTAGAAATACTATAAAAATGGCAAGAGATAGAATAATCGCGAGCAAAGTCTTTAAGGACGAACCATATTTGTCGAAAAACTGACCTATTTGATCTACTGCCTCCCCACCAATTCCACCCGTTACTGCCTCTTGAAAAATTACTTCTTTAACCGATACATGGGTAAGCAATTCACTTTCTTCAAGGTTAAATCGAGCACCAACTGCATTGATAACAGCCTCTCTAATTACATCAATGTCCTCCCCTGTTCGCGGATTCTCGCCCTTCGCAATAAGAACCGCCACGCTACGACTAATGATTGCACCGGGTTCTTGTACGGTTTCTTTTAAATTCCTGCTAATCTCGAAGTCAGTGGTTTTGGACTCTCGCGACTCATCGCTTTTGGCCATGATCGGGTCTTGTTGGGTAGCGTCTTGGCTTACATTTGGAACATTGGCACCCATACCTGTTGCATTATTTTGAGGTTGTGTCTCGACTGTTGTGGCCATGTCTTTATCTGTGGTGGAAGTTCTTGGAACTTGTCCATCAGGATCGAATTTCTCGTCAAGTTCTGTCATCGATTTTGTTTCTAGCTTTACCGAGACCCTTGCGATTACATTTTCCCTCCCCACTGTCTTCGCGAGCATAGTTTCAATTTTATTCTCCAAACGTCTTTCCTGTGCCTCATAAGCCTTCATCATCTGTCCGGCAACACCAGCTGTTCCAGAAGTTTCCCCTTGCTCGGAAAGAAGATTTCCTTGGTTATCCATAACTGCAACATTTGATTTATTGATGCCCTTATTGGCATTTGAAACAAGAAACTGAATCGCATTTACATTTGATTTATCTAAGGTGTTTCCTCCTGTGTCAACATAGACGGATGCACTCGGTCTATCATTGGGGTCATCGCTTAGCAGAAGGTTGTTTTCTGGCTTTACAATGAAAACCTTAGCAGATTGAACAGAATCCATCATCGTGATAGTCCGAGCCAATTCACCTTGGATCGCACGAGTATGATTTGTTCTCTGAACAAAATCACTGATTCCAAAATTTCCTTCGTCAAATATTTCAAATCCCACTTCGCCACTGCGTGGTAAACCTTTCATTGCAAGCTCCATTCTCATTGATGCTCGTCTATCTTCCGGAACCAAAATCGAATCTCCACTTTCACTATATTCAAACTCCACTTGATTCGAGCGAAGGACATCCACAACTTCAGACAAATCTTTTGCTTCGGCACCACTTACCAAAACTCGCATCGATGAACTTCCACCAGACCATGTTAGCATGCCGATACTGAGAACCAATATTCCGACAATAGCTACAATTAAGGTTAATTTTCTACCCGAATCTAAATTCCCCCAAAGCTCGGATAATTTATTAAATCTTTCTTTCATATAAACTTTATATTAAAATCTAAACCTGCATCCTCATTAATTCCTTGTAGGACTCAACGAGTTTATTCCGTACCTCAATCATAAGATTAAAAGCTACACCTGCTTCTTGGGATTTAACCACCGCCTCATGAATGTTATCGGAACGGCCCAAGATAAGATCTTGGGTTTCTTTAGCTGAAATCTTTTTCTTTTGATCAACACCTTTTACAAAACTTTCAAACATTTGGGAGAATCCCGGTGCAGTTACTCGATCGGTTGGAGTAGTTTTGTCAATCGGAACAAAATCGACTCCATTGGAACGCTGTGCCTCCGATGCACCGAACCCTTGGCCAACCCCACTGTTTTGAGCAAAGCGATCAAGTTGCTGATTCGCTTGAAGATTAGAATTTTGCGTGAGCAAATCGCTCAGACTAGGGAGTGATGATATTTCGTTCACAATTTAATTTATTTTCCGATCGACATTGCCTGTTGGGCCATTCGTCGGGAGGTTTTAACTACTGTAAGGTTTGCTTCATAGGCTCGGGAAGCGCTTATAAGGTCAATCATTTCTCGCGAAACATCCACATTGGGCATTTCAACCATACCGTCTTCATTTGCGTGCGGGTGACCAGGATTGTAAATCATCCGTCCTGGAGTTTGGTCATCATAAACATCTGTAACTCGAACTCCCTGATACAGATTCTCATCGACATAGCCCGGGGTTCTTCTCTCAGGTGTCTTAATGAACTCTTCGAACGCAACTTCTTTGCGTTTGTAAACATTACCAGACGCATCTTGAGTAGTGTTAGAGTTGGCAATATTTTGCGCAATTATCTCAAGCCTGATCTTTTCAGCAGACAATGCACTACCAGTTGATTCGATTCCGGGTATTAAATTCATGCTCATGGCTAAAAAATATCTAAACGCGTCCCCTTATTGCAGAATTTAATTCCTTGATTGAACCGCCAACTGCACCAGTCAAGTATTCATAATTCAATGCATTTCTGTTCATTGCTAACATCTCCTCGTCAAGTTGAACCGTGTTTCCGTCCATACGAACTGGCTTTGCTTGGCGGTCTTCAATACTGCGAGGCAGTAAGCCCTTGACACGACGAAAGTCTTTGCGATCTACCGCTCTTCTTAGCTCAACAGAAAAAGATTTAGGTAAGTCTCTTCTCTTAAAACCAGGGGTTTCAACGTTGGCTAAATTATTTGAAAGTGCTTCGTGACGCAAATGTGTTGCATCAAGAAGTTTCTTGGAGATTAAATAATTCTCCTGACTGTATAAGTTATCGAGTACGACTGCCATGTGGCACACACAATGCAATACTTGTGCCAAAAAGTAATTTACTTTTCTACAACTAGACTTGTGGGGCCAATCAATAAATCGAGTGAATTGATACCGCTCAACCTAGCATTTTTTTCCTAGATAGGAATAAATTTCTCTTTTCACACTCAAAAGCTCGTTCTCTCTTTTCATAAAGTATAAATTAATGTTTACTATTGTATAAAGTGAAATCACCTAATTTTGAAAATTGTCAAGTGGGATTATCCCACACTGGAAAAATTGAAAAAGTTTCAAATGCGTTTGCATCTTGGGTAGGAAAAGCTCCCAACGACTTAGTAGGTGAAAACTTTAGACCGTTCTTTCTTTCACTTGAAAAAAGTTGGGGACTATTACTACCCAAAGCTTTTTTCCGAAAAGACTTTGAATGTTTTTTCCCTCTGTCCCCAGAGAGTCACAAATCATCAATAGGCATTCACTTTCAAAATATTTGCTATTCCAATAACTCCGTAATCTCTCTTTCCCCTGCCTTAGCTCCACACGATTCTTTAAAAAAAGCATTTATGGGAGATTTGATGGATGACCCACGTGCATTAGCTAATGCTTTAATTAGACTCCAAAAAGCAGAAAGTAGGCTATCGGATTATATTAGCAACTTTCCTGGAATATTTTTTACTCAAAGACCCGACATGACATTCAGTTACCTATCACGTGGCATCAAGAAGTTATTTCCAGACGAACACAATGAACTGGCACGAAACGGGGGCCTCTTTTTAAGCAAAATTTATGAAAAAGACCGTGAACACTTTCACAAAGAATTAAACACAAATGGTAAAAGTAATGAAACATTTAGCTTTACTTACCGAATAACAATTCCCCCAAATGGACAGATAATCTATCTTTTAGATGTCCGCACTCCAATCATTACTGCGACACAAAAGCTACTCGGTTATGATGGGGTGTTTGTTGATATCACTCGGCAAGCAATTGCAGAACATAGATTGTCAAATGCAGTATGGCGTGAAGGTCTCGCCACATTAACAAACGGTTTGGTTCACGATTTTAGTAATCTGATGGCCGGCATATATTCGATTAGCGAACTTTATTTTGGGATGATGGAAAAAGATGATCCGATGGCCAAAGGAATGGGGCAAATAAAAAAAAGTGCGATGCAGGCACAGAAACTTGTTCGTAGAATAATTGACCTTCATCGAGAAAAACCCGCATCACGAACCATTCATGATCTCAGATTACTGCTTAAAGACCAGATGGACTTGGTTGATATAATCATTCCCCGCAGTGCAAGAGTAACAACCAATTTTGGCACAAACTCAATTCCTGCATTCATTGAAGAAACTGGATTTAGACAAGTAATCCTTAACCTAGTTATAAATGCACGAGATGCAATTGACAGAACAGGAAAAATTCAAATTTCATTAAAAAAAGTTTCTACAGGAGACCCGATCATGAAAGGTGCGATCGGAAAAAAAACGAAAGCACCCGTCGATGGTGCCGAACTTGCACTTTCAGACAACGGAAAAGGAATTCCGGAAGAAATCCAAGGAAAACTGTTTGATCCATTTGTCACTACCAAAGCATCTGGTAGTGGATCGGGATTCGGATTATACAATACCAAAGTTTTTATAGAAGACCACAATGGTTTAATTGGATTTGCAACTAAGAAGGATGAAGGAACTACTTTTTTTCTTTTCATACCTCTCGAAACCGATGAAGAAGAAGGGTCCGTCAACTATTTAAAAAGCACAAAGCGGGCAACACGAGCATTTGTAAAAACAAAGAAAATTTAGCTATTTTTTTCTTTTTTTAATAACCCCGTTTTCATAGTTCAGAGTAGTTCTGACTTTTCCAGATTTATTATAAAATATCATATCTCCGTTTAATGTACCATTCCTGTAATGCGCCTTTACCCAGGAACCGTCTTTTGATTTTTTGATACTCACACCATTTAGCATTCCACGAGAGAAATTTTGAGTGGTCGAACTCGTCGTGCTGTTGCGTTCAACCGTGCCGTCAAAAGGAATTGCGGATTCTGAAGAAATTAAAACTGAAGTATTTCCTTCTGAAATAACACTAAAGGTATTTTTAAATTCTTCTTCTTCTCCCTGCCACACAGCCGGCAGTGATTGAGGAATTTCTTCATTTTCATCCTCTCCGCAAGAGAGCAGAACAGAAAGCCAGACAATTATAACTAACTGAGTACAGGATTCTCTCAATTTTTTAGGTAGTCAGAAAATTCATAAAGTTCTGGGTCACGAATGATTTTTGCCTTCATCAACTTCTTCAATCTCGACTTGATTGTTTCTTGTGAGGCGCCCTCTTCTCCTGCGGGCAGTGCAGGCGATGGTTCATCATCTCCCAGGAAATCTCCCATTCGATCTTCCAACTCATCCGGATCGGCTCCCTCTTCGAGCTTGCGTACTACTTCTTCCATTGGTTCATCCATTGTTTCCCCGGTCATC
>Ga0209335_10001855_pt1 | contig 23669 bp, 18 predicted proteins | sample COG_09_FD_184753 | JGI IMG/M metagenome (GOLD analysis project Ga0209335, IMG submission 184753) | Pelagic Microbial community sample from North Sea - COGITO 998_met_09 (SPAdes) (version 2) | ecosystem: Environmental > Aquatic > Marine > Neritic zone/Coastal water | place: Helgoland, sampling...
TTGCAGGGGTCGAACCTGCGACCTACGGCTTGTAAGGCCGTCGCTCTCCCAACTGAGCTAAACACCCGCAATTCAGGAAGCGCAATTGTACCGTGATGGATCATGAAGTCAATCAGGTATATGCCGAGTTTGGTTAGAACCAGCTTAATTTTTGGATAAGCCAGGTTAAATTGTCGGCTGGCTTCAGGGTGTATAAATCGCCTTGGACGCGATTTTGATTCAGGCATGGCCGTAATTGACTAAAGCTGGGTTGCAAGATGATTGTGACTCAAACAAGGCGATAGGGACACCAAAGCCAATGGCCTTGTGTTGTGGCCGCTCTTTTAACGAAGCCGGGCGATGGACCCATCTTGATACGGGTGACCAAACTCGGTGATGCTGCCAATACTCGCATCCAGGGATCCATTTATCGAGTTTAAGTAGGCTTTCGATGAAAACGCGTTCGTAATTCCGTATAGTGCGCGCATGAGAAAAACCTACCTTACTGCTCTGATAATAGCTGCCGGCATTATCGGTTGGATAGCCACTGGCCTGTTGGGCGAAGAATCCGCGCCGTTGCCTCAAACAATATCCGCGAAGAATGCCCAGCAGCGCGCTCAGGCCGAGGATCGACCACTCACAACCGTTCGGATTACGACAAGTTATGCACTGGAACAAGACCGGCTAACGTCCGTTCGAGGTCGAACGACGAACGAAAGAAGCGTTGTTGTGCAGTCTCAAGTGAGCGGGCTGGTTCAAAAGCGCTGGGTTGAGCGGGGCAGTGTGGTGGGCGAAGGCGATGTGCTGTGCGAAATTTCTCTCGAGGATCGAGATGCGAATCTCAAGGAGGCTATGGCGGGGCTTGCGCAGGCTAAGCTGGATTTAGATGGCGCGAAGCAGTTGGCGGCAAAGGGGTTGCAGTCTGAAGCGGTCATTGCCGGTGCTAAAGCGCGGATGGCAGCGGCGGAGGCGGTTGTGCAGCGGCGAAAGCTTGAGAAGGCACGCCTTAAAATAACCGCGCCTTTTGCGGGTGTCATAGAAGACACGCACATGGAGGTGGGGCAGTTTGTGACGCCTGGCGCATCTTGCGTGACCCTAGTTGATTTGGATCCAATGCTGCTTGTAGGTGAAGTCTCAGAGCAACATCTATCGGGTTTAAAGCCCGGACTGCCTGTGACTGCCACGCTCTCTAATGGTGATGTGGTCACAGGCGTGCTGCGCTTTGTTGCCCATGTTGCGGCAGCCGGTACCCGCACCTATGCCATCGAGGCTTTAGTTGATAATCCTGATTTTTCGATTGTAAGTGGCATGACCGCTGCGCTGTCGATCGCGGTTGAGCAAGTCAAAGTCCACCAGATTACGCCCGCGCTCTTGGTGCTGGATGACGAGGGTCGCAGTGGTGTTCGCACCGTCAGCGCGGATCAACGGGTGAAGTTCTATCCGGTTGAATTAATAGCCGAGGGTGACGAGGGGATTTGGGTATCGGGGTTGCCGGAGGTTGTTGATTTGATCGTAGTGGGTCAACAAACCGTCGTTTCGGGTGAGCAGGTTGATGCGCAACAAGCCAGTATTCGCGGTCTGCAAGGTAATCAAGGATGAATAGTTTTATAGATGCGGTGGTCAGTCGCCCTCGCACGACGTTGCTCCTCATGCTGATGGTACTGATCGCAGGCATTGCCAGCCTGCGCTCGATACCAGTTGAAAGCGATCCCAGCATTGCGGTGCCGTTTTTTAGAATCCAAGTTTTCAATGAAGGTATCTCAGCGGAAGATGGCGAGCGCTTATTGGTTCTGCCGCTTGAAAATGAATTGCGAAGCGTTGAAGGGGTTGATGAGATTCAATCTTACTCAGGCGAGAACTCGTCCAGTCTGATTGTGCAATTTAATGCAAGCCAAGATGTCGACCAAGCCTTGCTGGATGTTCGAGAGGCGGTTGATCGAGCAAAGGTCGAGCTGCCGAGTTCCACTGAAGAGCCCAGCATCTATGAAATGAGTACCGACGATTTTCCGGTACTCCAGGTCAATGTTACAGGCGAGGGCGTACCCGAGCGCATGCTGTATTACGCAGCCCTTGAACTGCGCGATCGGATCGAGTCGCTGCCCAATGTGCTGAAAGCGGAGATGCGGGGCAATCGGGAAGAAGTACTCGAGATCATTATTAACCCCGAAGCATTGGAGGCTTATCAAATTTCAGGCGAGGAGCTGATTGGCGTGCTCGCCCGCAATAATCGCTTGGTGCCAGCAGGCAGCTTGGACAACGGCGAGGGCCGCTTTGCCCTGAAAGTGCCGAGTGTCATAGAAGAAGCCAGCGATTTGTTTGATCTGCCGGTCAAAACCACGGCCGATGCCGTGATCACACTGAGCGATGTGGCCACGGTGCGGCGAAGTTTTAAAGACCGTGGCGGCTTTGTTCGAGTTAATGGTCAGACGGCGATCAGCATAAACGTCACGAAGCGCAGTAAAGCGAACATTATCGAGACGGTTGCAGCAGCCAAAGCGATGGTCGATGAGGTTAAGCCGCAGCTGCCCGGGCGCATCGAGATTATTTATACCACCGACCAGGCGCCGTGGGCTTTGGCCCAGGTCAATGAGTTGCAGGGCAATATCCTGACCGCCCTGGCGTTGGTGATGGTGATCGTGGTGGCGGCGATGGGCTTTCGTTCAGGCATCATTGTCGGCTTGGGCATCCCTGTGTCGCTCTTGTTCGCGGTCACGATTCTTTATGTCATTGGGTTTACGTATAACTTCATGGTGATGTTTGGGATGTTGCTGGCGCTCGGCATGTTGATAGATGGCGCCATTGTGGTGACAGAGTATGCCGATCGCCGGATGCTGGAAGGCGAGCATCGGCGCCAGGCTTACGCCAATGCGGCTAAACGGATGTTTTGGCCGGTGGTCGCCTCAATTGCGACCACCTTAGCGGCATTCTTGCCGCTCATGTTTTGGCCAGGCATCGTCGGCAAGTTCATGCGCTATCTGCCGGTCACGGTCTTTGCGGTGTTGTCGGGTAGTTTGATTTATGCATTAGTCTTTGGGCCGGCGATTGGGGCATTGATTGGCCGTCCCGGTGCAGACCAAGATGGCATGTTAAAGAATCTCCGAAAAATGGAGTCTGGCAATCCCTTAGATCTCACGGGTATCACGGGGGTCTATGCCAGAGTGCTTTGGTGGTGCGCGCATCATGTTTTCCTGACGCTTACGGTTACTGTCTCGATTTTAATCGGTAGTTTTATTGCCTACGGCGAGTCTGGTAACGGGGTCATTTTTTATTCAGACGCCGAGCCGCAGTTTGCACAGGTCTTCGTTAAATCACCTGGTAATCTCTCGGCCTTTGAGGCCAATGTCTTGGTCGCTGAAGTTGAAGACAAGATTCTAGAGATCAATGGCATTGCGGAAATCAGTACCTATGCTCGATCGAACCCTGGCGATGATGAAATCGGTAGCCTGTTCATGCAAATGTTGCCAGAGGGTAATCGCACGCGCTCAACGGCTGAAATTTTTCAGGACGTACGGGATTCAACGAAGTCGTTAGCAGGAATCACGGTTGAGATTGAGGCCATGGAGCAGGGGCCGAGAAATGGTAAACCCATCAAGATTGAAATCTCTGCATTTGACCGCGAGCTGCTAGGGCCCGCGCTGAAACGGGTACGCGATCAGGTTGAAAGAACTGAAGGTCTCGTTGACGTTGAAGACAGTTTGGCAAAACCGGGCATCGAATGGCGCTTGAAAGTCGATCGCGCTCGAGCCGCTATGTATGGCGCGGATGTAACGCAGGTGGGGGTCGCTGTACAGTTAATCACCGGTGGCATCAAAATTGGCGAGTATCGGCCGGATCGTAGTGATGATGCGGTGGACATTCGGATTCGTTATCCCGACAGCGCGCGCGGTATTAAAGCAATTGATGCGTTAACGGTTGCAACGCCCTCTGGGATGGTGCCGATTTCCAACTTTGTCACCACCGAGGCGATGCCCAACGTCGGTACGATCGAGCGCTTTAATGGCATACCGGTTAATTATGTGCGCGCCAATGTCGCGGCGGGTGTGTTAGCCGATACAAAAGTCAAAGAGCTCCAAGCTTGGCTGGCAACGCAAACCTTTGACCCGGGGGTGAACGTCATTTTCCGCGGCGCGGATGAAGAACAGGCAGAATCGCAAGCCTTCACCGCATCTGCGTTTGGGTTATCGTTGTTGTTGATGTTTGTCCTGTTGGTGACACAATTCAACAGCTTCTATCAATCGGCGCTGATTTTGTTCGCGGTTGTCATGTCCACGGCGGGCGTTCTAATCGGGCTCTTGATCACGGGGAACCCCTTTAGTTCGCTCTTGACGGGGATTGGTATCGTGGCCCTTGCTGGGATTGTGGTGAACAACAATATCGTACTGATTGATACCTTCAATGAGCTTCGGCGCGACCACCCCGCGGCGGATCCGATTATGTTGATTGTGCGAACCGGTACCCAGCGACTGCGCCCAGTGGTGCTGACGACGCTGACCACGGTATTTGGACTGCTACCGCTGGCAATGAACTTCAGTATCGATATGCTCGATCGCAGCGTAACCTATGGCAGTATGTTGTCATCGCTGTGGGTGCCATTGTCGCAGGCCATTGTGTCGGGCATGACATTTGCCTCGGTGTTAACCTTGGTTGCCACGCCCGCGATGCTGGCGTTGCCTTATCGCCTGCAGTATCGGTGGGGGCGCTTGAAAGCTCTGGCGCGCCGTCTGCAAGGTCGAGAACTAAAGGCTGCAAAGATTTAAGCTGTGGTTTAAAGGGGCCAGGCAGCGCGCGGGAGTGCGGCTAGCATCGGCGCCACAGCGGCTAGCGCCAGAGTCTCGCACGTGCCTTAAAATAGCTCAGAATTGGATAAAAATTGCGATGCAGTCTTGTCATAAGACTGGCATGATAATCGCGAGTTCCAAACACAGAAGAGGCGCCTCCGATGGTTGATATTATTTTACTAACGCTGCTGCTCGCACTGATCCAGATCGTGCTATTACCGCTCCTGCTGCGGGCTAACAATTTTGCTTACTTACTGTCCAACCGGGACGGCCCCTATGAGCCCACGGCAGTCTTGGCGAGGGTGCAACGCGCCGCTGGAAATTTACAAGAAAGCTTGCCCGCGTTCTTAGTTATGGCGGTGATTGCCTTGGTGCAGAACCTAGACCTAACCCTTGTGGCATCGGTTTGGCTGGCACTGCGAGCAGCCTATTTCGCAAGTTACGCCCTTGGGTTTATTGGTATTCGAACGCTCATTTGGATGGGGGCGTTGGTCTGTCTGATTATTATGGCGCTGGCGCTGGCGGGTCTGGTTGCTGTTTAAAGCGATAGGATGAAACCGGGCGAAAAAGTCTGGCAACCCTTGCAGCCCGGGTTATCGATTTTTTTCCTAGACCGATTGCATCCGAACCTCGGGAACAAAGCTTACAAGCTTCGGCCTGTTATCGAGCGGGCGCTTGCGCAAGGTTGTTCACCGTTGGTAAGCCTTGGCGGTGCCTGGTCTAATCATCTTCACGCATTGGCGCAAATGGGGCAGGCAGCGGGCCTTGCAACGGTTGGGTATGTTCGCGGCGATGCAGCGCTTCCGAAAACCATGATGCTCGAAGATGTCGCGGCTTGGGGTATGACCTTGCGATTTTTGTCTCGGGGTGAATATCGTAAGCGTTATGACGCCGGGTTTGCACAAGGCCTTATGCGGGATTACCCTTCCGGCATTTTTGTGCCAGAGGGTGGCACCGATGCAGAAGGCATTGCCGGCGTTGCGCAACTGGTTGCGGATCTTTCGGACCATGGACCACGATTCGAGCGTCTGGTGCTGCCTGTGGGGACAGGTGGCACGATGGCTGGCGTTTTGCTTGCTTTGAAGCAAGCCTGCCATGTGGTCGGGGTGTCGGCCTTAAAGCGGGTCGAGGCTCAGCAAAATCTTATCGATAGCACGACGTCGGGGCGGTTACATGAAGGCGTGAGCTTTGAGGTATTGCCCGAAACCCAGTTCGGCGGTTACGCCGCTTGTCCAAATGCTCTGGTGCAACGCATTAACGACCTTGAGGCCATGTTTGATCTTAAGCTTGAGCCGATTTATACCGCAAAAGCCGTGATTACCGCGCTGGATCTGGTTCAGGCGCAATCAAGGTTCAGCGAGACCTTGGTGTTGCATACTGGCGGTCTGCAAGGGCGTCGTGGCTTTGCGGCTTTGGCCTAACGCTAGGTCGCGATCCGAGCGGCTAATTATAGAGATTGGGGTCGGGGGAAGTGCCTTCGAGCGGCTCAAACCAGTCGACTCAGCCAGTTGCAAAGTCTTAGAATTTATCGGCCGATGCGCGCGGCAAGGCAGGCCGAGGGTGGTCTGCTTTAGCCGCCGACGATCACGGCAGGCACGCCAGCAACGGTCACGCCCTCCGGCACATCATTGAGCACCACGCTGCCAGCACCGACCTTCGCGCTTGAACCAACCGTGATGTTGCCAAGGAGTGTTGCGTTGGCGCCAAGAATCACGTTTTTCCGAATCTTAGGGTGACGATCGCCGGCGGCTTTGCCGGTGCCGCCAAGTGTCACGCCGTGCAAGATCGAGACATCATCGTCGATCACGGCGGTTTCACCGATGACGAGTCCGGTTGCGTGATCAAACATGACGCCGCAGCCCATCGATGCCGCGGGGTGAATATCAACGCCAAAGAGATTGCTCATTTGGTTTTGAAAGTAAAACGCTAAGGAGTGACGCTCCTCTTGCCACAACCAGTGCGCAATGCGGTGGGACTGTAACGCATGAAAGCCTTTGTAAAACAAAAAGGGTGTAGAGAAACTATTGCAAGCGGGATCGCGTTCCCGAGTCGCTTTGATATCGATTTCAGCGGCATGGATGATCGAGGGGTCTTTAACATAGGCTTGCTCGATGATTTCCCGGATCGCCATGCTCGAAACGATTGGGCTGTCGAGTTTGCTCGCTAGAATGAAGCTCAGCGCGCCTTCAATCGTGTCGTGATTCAATACCGAGGCATGAAAGAAGGTTGCCATAATGGGTTCGAAGTCCGCTCGCAGTTTGACCTCTTGGCGTATGGCTTGCCAGAGTGATCCCGCTGCACGCAGTTCTGCGACGTTGCCAATAGCGCCGAACTCCGAGGCGTGTCGTTTGCTGATTCGATTGGTCATAACGAGCTCCTAGATGCCGCTATCTTTGGGTCTATCTGGCGGGAATGCAACTAATTCGAATTTTTTATTCTAAAAATTTCATTCCATAGAATCATCCGCTATTTCAGTCCATGATTGAATTCACGTGGAATCTTTCATTAAATGCGGGTGCGCTGCCAAATGAGGTTTGATGACAATGGCTTTTAAACAGGTTGGAATTTTTGCCAGTATTTCTGGACCACTCGTTGCGGAATCGATGTTGCGAGTTGCTGCGGTACTCAAAGCCCATGGTATTGAAGTTCGGGTCGAGCAATCTGAATTGTCGGCGACCACCTTGCCAGAGATCAAGGCGCAAAGCCGAGAGGCCATTTGCCAAACCGCAGACCTGGTTATTGCGATTGGGGGCGACGGCAGCATGTTGAGTGCTGCACGCGATGTGACCCCTTTTGGGGTGCCCTTGCTGGGGATCAATCGCGGACGTCTGGGGTTCTTAGCCGACGTTTCGCCAGATGATATTGAAACCCAGTTAAATGCCGTGCTGCTTGGGGACAGTGAAACCGAAACCCATTTCTTATTGCAAGGCCGCTTCGCGGAAGGCGACGGTGTGGCCGAGGCGACCGCCCTGAACGAGGTGACGGTGCATTCAGCCACCATGTCGCGGATGATCGAGTTCGATCTATATATCAACGATGTTTTTGTTTACAAGCAGTCCTCGGATGGCTTGATTATCAGTTCGCCAACCGGTTCAACGGCTTATGCTCTCAGCGCGGGTGGTCCGATTATGCATCCGTCTTTAGATGCGATGGTGCTCGTCCCCATGTTCCCACATTCCTTAAATTCTCGGCCCTTGGTCGTTCCGGGAGATTCGGAGTTACGGATTACGTTGGGGGATAAAGTCGGCGCCGAAGCCAAAGTGAGTTTTGATTCTCAGTTAGAGTTTAGAATGCATCCCGGTGAATCCCTGCACGTTAAAAAACACGCTCAAACACTCAGCTTGATTCACCCTAGAGGTCAGGACTTTTATGGGGTTTGTCGATCAAAGCTGGGTTGGGCCAGTCGTTAAGTTGTTGTGATCAAAAACGCAGCCCGGGCTTGAACGCGGCTGGGTCTTCGAAGGATCTGTCCGCCTTGGGCATAACTTCAGCCTGAGGCGAGGTCTCTGGGTGCGTCCACATCTTGAAGAATCCCCAAGTCGTCCACCTCGATCATTTGGACCGAGTGGGCCTGCGCTTTAAGCAGGGTGCGCGCGCCTTGATCTCCGGTTAAAGCCCGCATCGCAGCAAAATAGGCGCTATGAAACAGAACAGGATGTCCCGGGCGCCCTTGATGACAAGGTTGGATGATCGGGAAGGGTCGGCTTGCAGCACGGAAGGAAAGGATCAGAGTGCTGAGCGTAGTGGGCGCGTGAAAGGGCATATCGCCCAAACAGATGGCGGCGCCGTGCCAATGGGTTATTTTGGTCGCGCCATGGGCCAAGCTGTGCCCCATGCCAAGACGCGCGTCGTCGGCGAGGGTCGTCCTAAGGGTTACAAATCGCCTTGACAGCGCCGCAGCCAAGGTTTCATCACCGGGCCGCAGAACGACAAGGGTTTCTTCGAAGGCCGGTATGATGGTAGACAGGGTCGCCTCGAGCAAACTGTCACCACTTGGCAACGAAGCGAGGCGTTTATCGCTTCCGAACCGGCGGCCCTGACCGCCTGCCAGCACCAATGCGCCGAGCGGGCCCAAGGCTTAACCGACCGCTCGAAAGTCCGCTTGCACGGTGTTGCCGGCGGTGCTTCGCAGCGCCGTAAGCTGCGCCAAAATGGCAATTGCGATTTCAGCTGGCGTTTTGCTGCCGATGGGTAGACCAACCGGCGCATGCAAGCGCGCGATTAAATCATCCGAGATATCCAGTTCTCTGAGGCGGGCTTTGCGGTTTTCAGAGGTTTTTGTTGAACCCATTGCGCCAATAAAATAAGCATCGGTGGTGAGCGCCTCCATCAGACCCATATCATCAATTCTGGGGTCATGGGTTAAGGCTATGATGGCAGAAAAGGAATCAGTCGCTTGGGCTCGAATGGCATCGTCGGGATAACTGGTAATCAGTTGAACGCCCTCGACCGGCCACTGCGCCATAAGGTTTGCTCGGGGGTCGCAAACAACGACCTGATAATCCAATGCTTTAGCCATCTCAGCGAGGTACTGCGAAACTTGCCCGCAGCCGATCAAAAACAGCTGGTAGCGAGGACCAAAGGTTTGGCGTAAGGTTTTCGCACCGGGTGTGTTGTCGAACGCGCCGTCAAACTGAAGATGGCGAAACCGCTCAGTCTCAGTGAGGGTCATGTTACCGGTTGCAATATCAAGCGTCCGCTCGATGCACGCGCGTTGTTCAATTCGGGCGGTAATCGTTCGGAGGGTGTCCAGGTGTTGCTGATCGACGAAAGGCTCGATCACGACATGGAGTTGTCCACCGCAGGGTAAGCCAAAGCGCTCTGTTTCGGCCTGGCTGACACCGTAGATTAGGACTTCGGGGCAAGCGCTGGCCATCTCGCCGCGCTGTAATTTTTCAAGCAGGTCTTCTTCAATACAACCGCCCGACAGCGAGCCTGCGATATGGCCTTCGCTGTTACAGGCAAGTAAGGATCCGATAGGCCGGGGGGATGACCCCCAAGTTTTCACGACCGTACACAACCAACTGGGTTGGCCATCAGAGACCCACTGAGTGAGTTGTTTTAAGACCTGTTGGTCTGCGTTTTCCATGGCCATAGCGGTTTGCGGTTACAATATTGGGCGAGTCGGAAGTGTACAACATTTTACCCATCAAGGGAGGTCAGGCGCGGTCATGGCGGCACTGCAATTAGCCTTACAACTACCGCAGGATATCGATTTGCGCAGCTTTTCATTGCTGCTGCACACTCAGAATATTGCGCATCGGATTACCCTTGAAGGGGTCTATCAAGTCGTTTGGATTGGCTCGGATGAGGACCCAGCGGCCGTCGTTACGCTCTATCAAACCTGGCTAACCCAGGCGCCCGTTAAGGGGGCCGCGCGCCCCAGTGTCCTGGGGCGTCTAATTAAGAATGCGCTGGCATTTCCGCTGACGGGTTTGATCATTGTTTTAAATTGCAGTCTCGTCTGGGTAGGGCTTAAGGCTTCGGAAGGGGACTTTTCCGGCTTGATTCAGCAACTCACAATGACGCCCATGACGCTCACTGGCGGGTACCTGGTCTTTGAGCCGCTAACAGCCACCTTTGCGCAGCAAGCCTACTGGCGGCTGGTGACGCCGATGCTGTTACATTTCAGCTGGCTGCATTTGGCGTTTAATTTGTTATGGGTTTGGGAGTTGGGGCGTCGAATCGAAAAATTGCATGGCATATCCCTATTTCTTGCCGTGACGTTGCTGGGATCCTTGGGCGCAAACTTAATGCAGCTCACGTTATCGGGGCCTTCCCTGTTCGGCGGTATGTCCGGGGTCGTCTTTGCGTATCTAGGGTACTGCATGGTTTGGGATCGATTGCGGCCCCGCAACCCGATAGGCCTTGCCCCGGCAGCCTACTGGGTGATGTTGGGCTTCTTAGCCTTAGGGTTTACCGGCGTGCTTGATTTACTGGGGTTGGGCGCGCTGGCCAATGGCGCGCACCTGGGCGGCTTGCTTGCGGGTGCGCTGATTGGTTTAATGGCGCCATTGGTTGTTGCAAAGCGGCACGTCAAAGCACGTTGAGTGCCACCTCATATCCGGTATATTTTCGTAGGTTGATGACCGTGTGATCCAGGATCAAGTACTGCGCCTTGATCCCTAAAAGGGTCCCCTCAAGCACCGGTGTTTTATCTAAGTTATAAGACTTCACTTTTTCCGGATATTGGGTCACGGGATAGGTGAAGTGCAGGGTCTCGGCAGTCTCGGCAAGCGCCATGGCGCCGAGCTCGAATTCGCCTTGAATGAAGGCAATGGCATCAGCGGCGAGGTCCAGTAAGCGATCTCGTTCTGCTGGAAGATCCAGCACATCTCCCGGACCCTTGAGCATACGTTGCCATTGCGTTCGATCGCTAACGTGCGCTTTTAAGGCGGCTTCCAAAAGCCCGGATTGCCGCCGGGTTGCGGCCGTCATGATGACCAGACCTTGTGTTGCCCCTTGATCCAGCCAGCGGCTGGGTAAGTTTTCCGCTCGGGTGATGCCGACTTTGAGACCCGTTGAGTTCGCCAAATACACCCGGTGTGGTTGCATGCAAAACTGCTCAGCAAAGGTGTTGTCCCGGCAGGTTCCCAAATGAAAATGACAGCGGTCAGGACTCATAATACAAAGATCGCACGATGCGAGCGATTGGAAGCACGGATAACAATAACCTTGCGAGAAGCTTTTTTTGGTTGAGCGGCCACAGTGTTGGCAAACAATTTTTTGAAGATACTCAAGGCGAATCCTTTGGCCAATGAGCGCATTCATGTCTTGAATCGCATCGCCCAAAGCGAGGGTGTAGCGCACCTCGGTGTCGGCGCGGCAGGTCATTTTAGAGAGTTGGCCTTGCATGAGGTGCCCCTAGGACGGTCAGGATTGTTCATTGTACAGAATCCCGCCCGATCGATGTGAATTTGCGGCGCTGGTGTAGAATGAGGGCCTTGCGGCGCCGCGGGGCTTTCGGCGTTAAGGCAAGTGCCAGCACGGTGAGGTGAAGCAGGGTAGACCGGGTTCGTTAGACCTGGTGCAATTAACTGCACCACCGGCCTAAAAATAAATGAAGCAATCCAGAACAGTTAGAAAGAGGTCGTTATGAAAGAAGGTCAGCCGAGTGTTATTTATCTAAAAGATTATCAGGTACCGGATTTTTTAATCGATAAAACGGTCTTGCGATTCGAAATCCATGACGACCAAACCCGTGTCATCAGTCAATTGTCCATGCGTCGTAATCCAGACGCTGCGAGCAAGACTGCAGATTTGGTCCTGAACGGTGGGCCTGGCCTTACGACCGACGCGATATCAATCGATGATCGCACGTTGCTCAATAATGAGTACCAAATCACGGACGAGACCCTGACTTTAAGTGCGCTGCCTGCAGCCTTTGAGTTAAAGACCGAGGTCTGCATTCGACCTCAGGATAATTTGGCATTGTCGGGGCTCTATCAGTCTGGCGACATGTTCTGCACCCAGTGTGAGGCAGAAGGGTTCCGAAACATCACCTGGTATCTAGATCGGCCGGACGTAATGTCGGTCTTTGAAACCACGATCGAGGCCAATGTGAGTCAGTTCCCGGTGTTGTTGTCTAACGGCAATGCGATCCATCGCGAGGTTCAAGGTGATCGTCAACGGGTGACTTGGCAGGACCCGTTCAAAAAGCCAGCCTATTTATTCGCCCTGGTAGCCGGCGATCTTGAACATGTTGAGAGTGACTTCACAACCCGCTCGGGGCGCACTGTGACCCTGCAGATCTTTACCGAACGCCATAATATCGACAAGGTCGATTTTGCGATGGACAGCTTGAAGGCTTCGATGGCCTGGGATGAGGTCGCCTACGGGCGCGAATACGATCTCGATATCTTTATGATTGTCGCAGTCGAGAGCTTCAATATGGGCGCCATGGAAAATAAAGGTCTTAATATATTCAATACTTCTTGCGTGTTGGCGCATCCCGATACGACGACCGATGCTGGGTTTCAACGGGTTGAAGCGGTGGTCGCGCATGAATATTTTCACAACTGGTCCGGCAATCGTGTGACCTGCCGGGACTGGTTTCAGCTTAGTTTAAAAGAAGGCTTCACGGTGCTGCGGGACCAGCAGTTTTCAGCCGACCGCTGGTCGCGAGGTGTGTGTCGCATCGAGCAGGTATCAACGCTGCGAAGTGCACAATTTCCGGAGGATGCGGGCCCCATGGCGCATCCGATCAGGCCCCCCTCATTTATCGAAATTAATAATTTTTATACGGCGACGGTCTATGAAAAGGGGGCCGAAGTGGTGCGGATGCTGCACACGCTGTTGGGCGATGCTGACTTTCGGGCTGGCACAGATTGTTATTTTGACCGCCATGATGGTGAGGCCGTTACCACCGAGGACTTTGTTAAAGCGCTCGAGGCAGCGAGCGGACGCGATCTGACGCAATTTCGGCGTTGGTATGAACAAGCGGGCACGCCGGTCGTCACAGCATCGGGCGAATATGTCGCAGATCAAGAAACCTACCGGTTAACCTTGTCACAGCACACGCCTGCGACCCCTGGACAGCCTGATAAAGCGCCGCTTCACATGCCAATAACGGTGGGGCTCATTGGCCCGGATGGCCAAGATCTTGCTTTTGAAGGCGCTGAGGTGCGTCACGATGGCAACAGTCTGAGTCAGGTGTTGTCACTGACCGAAGCAGAACAGGTGTTTGAGTTAAAAGGAGTGGCGCAAGCGCCATTACCCTCGATTGCTCGCGGGTTTTCAGCACCAATTAAGTTATCGATGGATTACAGCGTAGACGAGCTGGCGTTTTTGTGCCGTAGCGACAGCGATCCCTTCAATCGCTGGGAAGCAGGTCAGCGTTTAGCCGTGCTCGCTATTGATGCTGTGCAGTCGCAATTGGCCAAGGGCGAGACCCCGGTGGTCATGCCGCAGCTGATCGAGGTCCACCAACATCACTTGGATGCCGCGCTACACCATGCCGGAGATCCTGCTTTCGACAGCGAAATGGTCAGCTTGTTGCTGTCTCTCCCATCCATCCAATATTTGATCGAGCTACAAACCGAGGTCGATGTCTTGCAGCTGCTGGCCGCAAGAGACCTGGTGCGGTTGAGTCTCGCCGAAGCTTTGTCGGTGAGTTTCTCAGCGGTTTATCAGGCCTATCATGCGCTAACGCCGTTTGAGCTCACTGCGCAAGCGGTGGGTGCACGCAGTTTGAAAAATCTGGCGTTGACGTATCTGTTGGCACCGGTTGATAGCGCGCATCTTGACTGGGCGCTAGCCCAATTTAAGCGTCAGGACAATATGACCGATGTTGCTGCCGCGCTGCGTGCGATCGAAAATAGCCAACACCCGGATGCACAAGGGCTGCGCGACACCGTGCTGCCGCAGTTTTTTGAGCGTTGGTCGGGTGAGGCGCTGGTCATTGATGCCTGGTTCTCGATTCAGGCCAGCAGTAGTAGACCTGGCGCCATCGCGCGGGTTGAAGCCCTCATGCAACACCCGGCCTTTAGCTTAACGACACCCAATCGGATGCGCAGCGTGATGGGTGGCTTTGCGATGAATATTGGTGCGTTTCATGAAGCAGGCGGGGCGGGATACCGGTTGCTTGCTGAAACCGTGATTGCGCTCAATGGATTCAATCCTCAGATGGCGGCTCGCATGCTGGGACCACTCACGGGGTGGCGCAAATTTGATCCAAAATATGGCGCTGGCATGCAGGCTGCGCTGCAAATGATTTTGGATTCGGGTGAATTGTCACCGGATGTCTTTGAGGTCGTCACCAAAACCCTAGCCTGATTTGGTTTTGAATCAGGGGTCGCAAGGTGGCTCGCTTTAAAGCGAGCCCGACAGGGAAATCAGGGTAACGGCGGCTAGTCGCTATAGTCCCGGGTTAAGGCGCTCGGGTAAGGGGCTTGCTGCCGCGTGAGCCTGTGGGCGGGTGGTTAGTTTGGTGACAATGGCGAGTAGATCTTCGCCGCGCCAGTCGCTGCCGTCGCCGGTTTGATAGATCGCTGCCTCAAGTGCTCTGTAAGGGGTTTCAAGTTCCGGATAATCTTGAATCAGGCGTGCCATTGCTGCCGCACTGGGGAAAGTATGCTGGCGCCAACGCTGGAGTTCGGCGTAGGTTTTCTGAGGATCACCAAGCTTAATCGCTCGGGCTAACTGCCCCAATTCGAATTCAGGGGCGGCCGGGCGCGGCGTAGGGTTTGCTGTTTTGGGTTTTTTGATCCACGCAAACAGGGTCAGCAGCCAGACCACCAGCAGAACGACGGCAAGCCAGATAGCCCACTGCAGCTGCTGTCTGAGCAGCACGAGTTCGTTGTTGTCAATATTGGGTGTTTGGGTCACGCTGGACGGACCCAAAACTGGAGCTGATTGCGGTGCCTCACCAATGGCGAGGTTTAACCCGGGTAGTGTCGCGACTTCTTGTCGTCGTGCTTCAGTATTCCACCAATAAATATTGATATCCGGTAGGGCTAGGGTACCCGCCTGAGTCGGCACAATACCAATGGTCACCACGGACTCCGCGGCCAAGCCCTGCTCGCTTGCCAGCTCTTCTACCACTGGCTGATCAATATAGAGCCTGGCGCCATCGGCGTCCTCAAAGCCGAGCTCTGGCAGCAGCGCGGCGGTGACACCCCTGCCTTTGACGGTGACGACCCGATTGATCGGGTCTCCAACCATCAAGGGTGAATCGGGACGGTTTAACACAGCGTCGATGGTAACGCTTTGGGCCGGCAGCCAGCGCTTGTCCTGGAAACTGCTGGGCACTGGTAAGACACTAAGGGTATGACCAGAAGATACCGCGTTCACCCGTTCTCGGGAAGAAAACAGGCCGCCCCGGCCCCGGGTGCCGACGAAGGTCTCAGGCGCTAAGACGAGGGGCCCACTTTGCTGGGGGAAGATGGCATAGCGTTTTTCCAGAACGTAATACCGGCGGTTATTGACGACGGTTTCAAAGCGGCGTTCATTTTCAATAATCTCAACCATGGCATTCGGCAAATCGGGCGCTGGTGGGAAGTCGCCGGAAATTGAGTCCGCGTAATATAACCGGACGGTGTAAAGCAGTTGCGCTTGCACGTAGACTTCGTCTCGATCCACCAACGTTTCAAAGAACAGAATTTGCTGCATCTGGTTTCGAACCGCTTGGGATTGCGCCACAACCCGGATGCCAATCGGATTCGTTCGTTCGGTGCCGACGGTTATCGCTGGGATAAGAAGATTACCCTGACGCCTTGGTCTAAGCGTTACTTGGTAGTCGACGTAAGACCGACTGGTTTGTCGGCCGTTGATCAGAGAAATCGACGAATTTTGCTGGGATTGCTGGTTAAGGATTGCGAAGTCACCCTCCAGGGCTCGAAAGTCCGGTTCGGTGCTGCCTTGATCGGTGACGCGGATCGTGAGGGTCAAGACGTCAAATTCGGTGATCTGATTTTGATCAACCGTTGCTGTCACCGCCGAGTGGAGTAAGGGCGTGATGCTCAATAGCCAAATTAAGAGCGCTAGGTGACCTCGTCGCATTACCAATTCCTCTCAAAATCTTGTCGCGTGATCTCGCCTTGACGGACCCGCTCTTCAAATTGTTGTTCAAATTTTCGTCTGAGTAGTCCACCAGGATCATCGGGTACCCGCTTTAACCATTGTTCAAGGGCTTGCGCTTCTTCGGGGTCCAAAGCCTCGTCTGCTTCTTGCACTGCTTGCTCACTGGTTTCAGCAGCTTCCTCCTGGCTTTGGTCTGATTCGGGCTGCTCGCGTGCAGCCTCTGAATCTTGGGGGTCGTCCTCGGTGTCGCCTTCTTGTTGATTTTGAGCATCTTGCGACGGATCTTGCTCGCTGGCGTCTTGCTCTTGCTCACCTTGACCGCCTTCTTGCGGCTTCTGCTCACCGTTTTCGTCTTGATCAGATGCGTCTTGCTCCTGGGATTGTTGGTCAAGCAGGCGCTCGATCAAGGCTTTGTTGAAGGCTGCATCCTCATGCTCGGGATCGCTGCTGAGCACTTGGTCGAAGGCGGCAAGGGCGCCATTCAAATCCCCAGCGCGGGCCAGGGCATTGCCCCGGTTGTAATGATTTTCAATGCCCCCACTGGCGGCAAAGTCCTCAGCAGCAGCTTTGAAATCTTGATTGCGATAGTGGGCGGTCGCGCGCCAAGCAGGATCTTCAAACAGGGCCGCCGCGGATGCCGGGGCATCGAGTTCTAGGGCGCTTGCGCCTTGTTGATCCGGTGTTTGCCAGAGATCGGTCCAAAAATCTGCGGCCCCAGCTTGATCTACGGGCATCAAGATTACGACAGCCAGGCCCCATAACCAGCCGCGCCGAAATCCAACAATGGCTAGGGGCAGTAAAATCAAAATGAGGTAGGGGCCGAGTTCCTCCCAGAGGTCGAAGTCGCGCTCGACGATTCGAAACGACTCTTCTAGACGATTTGGTGGCTCGAGCCAGACCGCTAAATCGTCGTTCAGTAAGTTGAGTTCTGATACGGAGGCGCCGCTGGCATCAGCGAACCGAGTGATGGCATCAAAGTTGACGGCGGGAATGACCAAGCTGCCCTGGTCGTCCTTCAAAAAGTTGTCGCCCATCGATTGCGGCAATCTAATGGGCGCGCCACTCTGAGTTCCCACAATCATTAGGGATAAGGGATACTGTTTGCTTAAGGCTCGCGCGGCGCTCAAAGCGGCTTGCGCGTCCCGAACTTCATCGGTGATGACCAAAACGCGTCCTGTCGCCGCACCCGCGGACACGAACAGACTGCGCGCCAGGGTTAACGCTGGTGCGAGCGCTGAGCCCGGCGCCGGCATAATTTCGGGGCCGAGGGTTGATAGCAGCGATAGGATGGTTTTGTTGTCATCCGTGAGCGGGGATACTGCGTGCGCATCACCTGCAAATACAATCAGACCCGTCATGCCTTCGTTTCGAGCCATTAACAGGTCGGTGATTTTGCGCTTGGCGTTAGTGAGGCGGCTTGGCGAAACGTCGGACGCATACATGGACCAGGTCAAATCTAAAATGATCACCAACGCATCTTCGCGCTCTAAAATTGGCTGGGGAATTTTCTGAGTGGTCGGTCCCGCGACGGCAAGGATGGCAAGTACCCAGCCGAGCAGCAGAATAGGTAGCGGATTGACGCTCGGTTTTTTGGGTGGCTGAATCAGCAGAAAAGGCATGAGCGTTGGGTCTATGGTGTCGGCCCAGGCCGTGGATTGTTGATAGCGCCTAAAAAGCAGGACCGCAATCACAACGGCAGGTATCAAGGCGAACAGCCATTCAGGCCGGATAAAGTGAAAGTCTCCGATCCAGTTCATGGGGTCACCTCAGCATCATCCCTTGACGAGAAGGCACGCTCGGCTAAAGCGGTTCTGAGTAGCCAAAAGCCTGCAACGAATAAACTTAAGACCAGTGCACTGCCCAGTGGCCAGAAAAACAATGATTTTTCGGGGCGATAGGTTTCTTGCTCAACCTCAATGGGCTCGAGTTCGTCAAGAGCAAGATAGATGCTCGCGAGTTCTGCTGTCGAACGCGCTCTTTGATAGAGCCCGCCGGTGAGCCCTGCAATTTCCGTGAGGGTCTCCGTGTCGAGTTCTGCCGAAGGGTTCACCGTACGATTAAACAAAAGACCAGAGACCTCCATCTCGTCCGCGCCAAAACCAATCGTATAGATTGTGATGCCTTCTTGTGCCGCAAGCTTTGCCGCCTGGATGGGCGATACCTCACCGACATTATTGACGCCGTCGGTCAGGAGAATGAGCACGCGATTGGCTGCGGGCCGGTCCAACAGTCGTTTCACAGACAAGCCGATGGCATCGCCGATTGCGGTTTTGCCACCGGCGATACCGAGCGGGGTCTCCATCAACAGGGTATTAATGGTTTTGCGGTCGAAGGTGAGCGGCGCTTGCAAATAGGCTTGGCTGCCAAACAAAATGAGGCCGAGGCGGTCGCCACGCCTACGCTCAACAAATTCGCCGACCACGGCTTTGACGGCGGCTAGGCGGGTGACCATCTGGCCGCTTAAACGCATGTCCTCGGTGCCCATTGAGCCGGAGATATCCACGGCAAGCAAAAGATCCCGGCCGCTGCTCGGCAGGGTGATTGCATCTCCAACCCATTTAGGCTGACTCCCGGCAATAATCAGAGCAAGCCAAAGTAGCGCTACGAGGCTTCGCCATAGCATTCGACTAGACTGCGGTTCCAATTCGGCGCTCAAGCGCTTTAAGCGATTAAAGCTTGGCGTTTTCAACGCCGCCTCTTGTCGATTCGCTCGCGGCAGCAGCCAGGCGAGCAGCGGTAGCGGCAACAGATAAAAAAACCAAGGCCAGCCAAATTCAATCATGGGGTTTGCTCGCTGGCGGCGGGCGTTACAACTTTGTCCGTCTTTGAGTGATTTTTAAGCCATGCAGCACAGATCGAAAACAGCGCGGTGAGCTCAATACCCGAAAGATCTTGAGCTGATTGATAGGGCCCATCGATTAGGAGCTCGCCTGGGCCGAGCGAAAACTGGCTGGTTGCGCCGGTTGCATCCAGAAACTGCGTCCAAGTAACGCCGGTCAGTGCGGCAACCTCATCTCGGCCAAAGGCCTTGACGGCGACCCGCTTCATCAAGAGTTGTAATGCGATTAGGGCGCGCCTTGCGTCCTCGGTTTGCGCATACGCTGCCTCAATGGCTTTGAGCTCGCGTTGCGCGACGCGGCGATAAGCCTTGCCTTTGTGGCGCCGATACAGCGTTCGTCCTACCCAAACAATTGCGAGTAAAACAAGGCCAGCCAGTAGCCACCAGCCCAGTGCTGGCGGCCAGTCAGCCACGGCCTGCGGCAGGTGAAGATCTCGAAGTTGCGCCAGGGGATCTTCATTCGCAGCTGACGGCATGACGCCAGGCGCGGGCGGCGGCGTCGTAGCGGGCGCGACGGAAGTGAGCATTAAAGCGAACCTCTTTGATCAAACAAACGGGGCAGGTAATCCTCGGGTTCCTCAAAGGCCGGGACTTGCGTAAAACGGCCTTGCACTTTTTGAAAGCCGCGCTGGACTTGGCGCACACGCGCTTCAAATTCTGCCGTATGGCGCGCTCTTGCCTGCCGCGAGCGCGTGTCGATCTCTTGTATTCCGGTGCCATCGGTTATGCTGTACCGCCCGGGCGGGGGCAATTCACGATCCAGCGGATCAATGATCTGGATGCCATGCAGATCATTGTGCCGACCAAGCTGCTTGAGCTGTGTTTCGATATCGGTATCAAAGTTTGAAAAGTCGCTGATAATAAAAATCAGACTGCCATGCCGGCTGGCTCTTTGGGCGGCTTGAATCATGTCAGAAAATTGATTGTGCTGACGGATATGGCTTGTTTTACCCAGGCTCTGATTGAAAGAGAGGCTGTCGTGGACCAGTCTGAGGAGCGACTTTCGGCTCCGTCTAGGTCGGGTCTCGAGATGAGTTGAATCGTTGAAGACAATCCCGCCTACCCGGTCACCCTGCTCGAGTGCGGCCCAACCCAAAAGCGCGGCAAGGCGCACCGCTGCCACGGATTTGAACCGGACCTGAGAGCCAAAATAAAGACTCGGTCCTTGGTCGAGTAAAATCAGCACCGGTCGTTCACGTTCTTCTTGAAAGACTTTGGTATGGGGCTTGGAGGTTCGTGCCGTTACTTTCCAATCGATGCTGCGAATGTCGTCGCCGGCTTGGTACAGTCTGACTTCGCTGAAGTCCATGCCTCGGCCCTGATGCTTTGAGCGTAGCTGCCCAGTCATCGGGTTGGTGGCGGTTTGATTTCGGGGTAAGGCTAGACGATGCGCTTTGTGGCGCAAGCCAATGAGGTCCGAAAGCGTGGCATAGGCACCGGTGCCAGAAAGCACCTTAGATTGGGCTGCGTCGCGCATTGAATTAGGCCGTTGCAACACGAGCTAAAAGACGTTCGATGACATCATCGGTTGTCACGCCCGCAGCTTCTGCTTCAAAGCTTAAAACCAATCGATGTCGCAGCGCGTCGAAGGCAACGGCCTGAATGTCATCGGGCGTCACAAAATCTTTGCCTTGCAAATAGGCATGGCTACGTGCGCAAACGTCGAGCGCAATGGTGCCTCGAGGGGACGCGCCATAATCTAACCAGTCAGCGAGTTCTGGGTCGACAGCCTTGGGATTGCGAGTCGCCATAACCAATTCAACAATATAGTTCTCAACGACGGTTTCCATGTGTAAATCGAGTACTTCCTGCCGGGCTGAGAAAATTTGGGCCTGGGTGACAAGGCTTTGAGCGCTTGACGTGGGTTGCTGCTTGGCACGCTGCTCGTGGCGGACGATGCGCAAAATGCTATGTTCCGCATCCGCATCCGGATAGTCGACCAACACATGCATAAGGAATCGATCCAATTGGGCTTCGGGCAATGGATAAGTCCCTTCTTGTTCGATGGGGTTTTGAGTGGCCATCACAAGAAACAGTTCGGGTAATGCCATGGTGTTATTGCCATTACTGATTTGGCGTTCACCCATGGCCTCAAGCAGCGCCGACTGAACTTTCGCTGGCGCCCGATTTATTTCATCTGCAAGGACTAGGTGATTGAAAATTGGACCCTCTTGGAATACGAAGGTCCCCTCTTGAGCCCGGTAGATCTCGGTTCCGGTGACATCCGATGGCAGTAAATCGGGGGTAAATTGGATGCGTTGGAACGAGCCTTCAAGACAATTTGCCAAGGTTTTGATGGCTTTTGTTTTTGCCAGTCCGGGCGCGCCCTCAACCAGTAGGTGGCCATCCGCCAGCAAAGCCATCAGAAGTCGATCGACCAATAAGCTTTGACCTACAATCTGCTCTGAAAGATGTTGTCTGAGGGATTGGATCGGTGCGAGATGATTCATAGCAGGTAACTCATTTAAATGATTCTAAGGGTTGGTCGCCAAGGTTAACCCAAGCGCGACCTATAGACCGCATCGGATTTAAAATGTTCCGTCGGTCTTAAGGATTGCGCGGTCAATCAGACGGTGGGGGTCGACAGGCTTGATTTCAAGCCGAAATGGTTTGTTAATCCCTGATTAAAAAGACTTATCGCATCATCTACGACCCACTAGCCCAGCCCAGCCAAGCCAATGCAAGAAAAGGCAAGGACAGATGGGCTTGACTTGGCAGGCATTGCTTAAGGCGATAGAATTTTGGTTCGCAGAGGACCTGGTGGCCGGCCACGAAAGCTGGCGCGAGGTGCGCTTTAGAAGCCAGGGATCGGCAACTTTTCGGCGACCGATAGATGCGTGCGGTTTTCGAGTGAAATGAGACGCTGTTTAAAGCAATTGGTTTAGGCAGCGGTTTATACATTTTGTGCGAATTTTGGTGCAAACAATAAAAAGCAGGGAAGAGCTATGAGTAAACCAATCTGGAAAATTGCGGCATTGTCCGTGTTGTTACCCTCAACCACCTTTGCCAGTGATGGGCTCAATGGTGCGAACACCGCTTGGATCTTAACCGCAACGGCTTTGGTCCTGATGATGACGCTGCCCGGGTTGTCTTTATTTTATGGTGGCTTGGTTCGGGTTAAAAATATCCTATCCATTTTAATGCAATGCTTTGCGGTGACCTGCGTTGCATCATTGTTGTGGCTGTTTGTTGGCTACTCTATGGCCTTCTCAGAGGGCAATGCTTTCGTTGGCGGGTTCGACAATATTTTAATGGGCGCTGTGACGGAAGGCGCAATGGTTGGCGACATTCCTGAATCGGTGTTTGCGATGTTCCAAATGACGTTTGCCATCATCACGCCAGCGCTGATCGTTGGCGGTTTTGCTGAGCGGATGCGGTTTTCTTCGATGCTGGTCTTCTCTGGACTTTGGCTCCTTGCGGTTTATGCGCCAATCACGCATTGGGTTTGGGGTGGTGGTTGGCTTGCCGAGATGGGACTCCTTGATTTTGCGGGCGGCACCGTGGTTCACGTCACCGCCGGCGTGGCAGCGGTCGTGGCTGCCATCGTCATGGGCCCTCGCCATGGATTTCCGAATCAACCGATGCCGCCGCACAACATGACCATGACGATAACGGGTGCAGGATTACTCTGGGTCGGTTGGTTTGGCTTTAACGCTGGTAGTGCACTGGCTGCCAATGGCGATGCGGGTATGGCAATGCTTGTGACCCATGTTTCGGCCGCGGCGGGTGCCCTGACCTGGATGGCTTGTGAGTGGACGAAGTTTGGCCGCCCCAGCGCGCTAGGCGCGGTCACGGGCATGGTGGCAGGCCTTGGCACGATCACGCCGGCGTCGGGTTATGTTGGACCGGGAGGCGCGCTCGTCATTGGCATTCTGGCTGGGTTTGTTTGCTATCACGCAACGGTCTTTTTAAAGCAGCGCTTAAAAATTGATGATTCGCTCGATGTGTTTCCTGTGCACGGCGTGGGCGGCGCTTTGGGAACCTTGCTTGCCGCAGTTTTTGCGAGCGCGGGGCTCGGCGTCTTTAGTGGCCAGGGGCTTGCCGAGGGCGTAACCATTGCCAGTCAGTTTCAAGTTCAGTTGATTGGTGTGCTTGCCAGTGCCGTCTACACGGGCATCGTCACCTTTGTCTTACTCAAGTTGATTGACAGAATGCTGGGTCTTCGCGTGTCGCAAGACGAGGAAACCGAAGGGCTGGATCTGACGCAACACAATGAGCGCGGTTACGATTTATAGAGTTCTGGCGGCGCTTCGGGCCCAATGCGCGGCATTGGGTCTGGGCGTTAAGGACTTTCAGTCAGAATCGAGACTGCCGATTGTCTGTCGATCGGGTTCGTCTTCAGCGACGCAATCACGCTCGAGTGTAGGCGCGCTCAATAAGATGCACCAAGAGTTGATCAAATGCATACCCGTGCCCGCGTGCGCCATCTGGATAAAGACTGGTTGGGGTCATGCCTGGCAGGGTATTGACTTCTAGCAGGACAAAGGTGTTGTCTGCCAAAACGATAAAGTCTGCTCTTGATAGATCGCGGCAACCGAGGCATTGGTGCGCAC